>Ga0123357_10002809_pt1 | contig 19647 bp, 12 predicted proteins | sample TergutEmb28metaG_FD_89873 | JGI IMG/M metagenome (GOLD analysis project Ga0123357, IMG submission 89873) | Embiratermes neotenicus P4 segment gut microbial communities from Petit-Saut dam, French Guiana - Emb289 P4 | ecosystem: Host-associated > Arthropoda: Insects > Digestive system > Gut ...
CCAACACACATCGAACCAGAGCAATACAACCCATGTAATAACTCAGCACATAAGTCGCAAGCTCCTGAGGATGGATGTATTAACATCCGAAACATGTTGAGCATTAAATAAAGAAATAATAAAGCAAGTGACATCAAGCTGGTCTCTCTTTACTAAACTACCAAGTTGATGCACGGTCCAATAAACATAAGATTACATGTGTTATTTTAAGTATATCCAAACATTCAGTAAATGTTTTGTTTGAACCAGATCAATACAGACACTGCTAGCTCTTGAAAGGGGTGATACAAATCCATCTGTAGGTTACAGGACAAGCGACAAGTGTAGGATACGCTGTACGTGTCTACAGCACCACAACACTTACAAAAGGGTTACAGTTTATGAAAATGTTACAACAGGACATAATCTCAGTATTACAGAAAATTTTTCGTTCTGAGTCTCCACTGAATGCAGCCACCAAAGGAATGAACAATGAAGCTTGACTAATTCATAAAACTTAAGGTGACAAGATGCAGTGCTCATAATTTACCAGAGGGTGCAACTGCCATTACCCGACACTACTAAGTCTCGAACCCAAGGCACACAAGTATCTAACATTGACCAAACAGAGTTTGATGCTCTCATTCATGTGGATTCTTAAAACAGTAATAATACTACATACACCACAAGCAGTGAGCTGGACTTAACTGGCAAATATATTAGCAAGCAGTGAATTCAGCTGAATCTAGCATTAACTGCCCCAATGCATACTGTATCCCAAAGGGCACTTATTCACTGAAAGACAGCCAGACCCAGACAAAAACCTTACCCATGAGGTGTGTGAGTGTATCGGACTCAAGCTAAAAATGTTAGATTAGAGGGGGTGGAGGGGTGTGTGTGTGTGTCCTGGATTTATGATGCACATGGAGACACACTAACAGACCTGACAGCATAAAGAAAAGCTTAAGTTAAAAATATGGAGCTCTGGTATGCGAGAAATCACACGCACCATAATCTTGAGGAGGCGAATTTAAATGCCAATTGTATCCCTTGATGATCTGAGTTTTTCTGACTTAGCATACACATTTAAAGTGCTACCAGGTCAACACACAGAGACCAGCGTACGGTCTCATAGGACAACAAAAGTTTAACACAGCAAACATATACCCATTTGATATAACATTCCATGCGTATGTTAAGGTTATGCATCGCAACTGACTGACCAAGACAAATTATAAGCAACGAAAGACTTAATTAATGAGAATGACTGACCATGACAGCCCTACTGTACCATAATAAGATTCACTGACTGTGGCAGCCCCTCTTACTGAATGTGGCAGGCCTACTTATTGACTGTGGCAGCCTTGCTTATTGACTGTGGCGGCCCTGCTTACTGACTGTGGCGCCATACTTACTGACTGTGGCACCCTACTTACTGACTGTGGCACCCTACTTATTGACTGTGGCAGCCTTGCTTATTGACTGTGGCGGCCCTACTTATTGACTGTGGCACCGTACTTACTCACTGTGGCACCCTACTTATTGACTGTGGCAGCTCTACTTTAAGATCATTGGACACTATCATAAACCTAACCTAACCTAAAACCTTTCAGGACAAATGCCAGAATGCACTCAGGTGTGGAAAGGCCACGGTAAAGATATATTGGCTTTGTGCCTAGTAATGTACACTGAAAAAGAGTGCTTGTGTTTATACCATATTCTAAATCAATAAACAATTAATAAAGCAATATAAATGAAAAATATGCAAAAATATGTAATGCCACACTGGTATGGAATAACGTTATCTTCAGTAAACATGTAATGATGTCCAACTACGGTATTACATACTCACTCAAGATATACAACGCAAGCAATGTACCGGTATGGTGCCTGGCCTGCAACTTAGAAAATCACACTGCACTTGTACAAGTTTAAATCTGGAAGAAGGAACATATATGTATGACAATTGGTGCAGAAATATACTTAAAAGTATGAACATAAACAGGAGCAGGTCAGACTGGTTGCAGAAGAAACTGTATAGGTATGACACCTGGCTGTGAATGGCACCTTCAGTGAAACATAAGTGTTTGGCAGATGTCCTGAAAAGGTTAAAAAGATCAAAACTTCTTCTATCTTCATTCAACAGTAACCTGTTATGGTGCCATCCTACAAATATGTCATTTACTCCTGATCCAAGGTAATGTGAAGAATACAAACTTTCCCTACAATATGGGAGATCCATCCTGTCAGATGTAAGGATACAAATTTCACTCTTCCATGGGGCTACTTTCATGTCATGGAAAACTTCTTGTTCTGTGCCATACTTAAAAGTTAAAAAGGGACACAAAACTTTATGCAGCTCTGCTGGTTGTTTGGGAAACATCATGATGCTACACACAGCAAAATGTCAGTAACATGTGGCAGGTCTGCTCTGCTAATTGTTACTACCTGGCCATGATGCACATGCTAACATCTGTCCGGCCACATGAATTACACTTAGCCCCTTGACCCATATGACACATTGCAAAATGGTTTTGTAGTGAACAGTATCGTGCCCTCCACTTACATATCCCTGATCCAAGAATTTAGCTTAGCTGTACCTCACTTCCCTGGCCTGCAGAGCTAACTGGACAGTACAGTTATAATTTGCTTTGTGCAGATGAACACCAGGATGGCTAACACTTATTTGTCAAAAATGTCATTACTTCAAAGTTCCACTCCTTTCTGAAGGCACACACTCAAATTTTAATTGTTTGTTTCTGGAAGCACAGATGGAATTTTTAACGAATATCCTAACATCCAGTAACATTTAACTGTACTCTTCTATACATTTCATGGCCTATTTCAATCCAAAAGTACTGTAGGTTCAGAAATTATTAGACTTTTAATCATTTAGCAGAACTTCTTGGATGAGGGTGAGCTCATCCCAAGGCACCTACTTTCACAGGGCGACACAAATACATATCCATGCCCTGAGTAAAACACAGTGGTCCGTGTGCACACTATGAAGGTAAACGAGAGAGTAAAGATACAGCTCCATTCATTTTTAACATAAGAACCTCAACACCCACACTAGGATTGAAAGCCATGATCCCAGTGTCTGATCGGTCATAGACAGTACATGCTATACCACATGACCACTATGACTGGCAATATTTGACCAAACGTTCTAAAATTTAATGCCGAATTTTAAATACAGTGAGAGTTCTGGTACATGCAGAAAAATGAAAACATAATTATTACAGGTCATGAGTAAAAAATCGAAGTTCTTTTCATTTGAATAACCTTCAAGTGTTTTATACGTCTCAGATTCATTAAGTGTTGATTCCTACTATCCTATTACAATCATGTCTCTACTAACAGCTGATGTTCTGCACTGGCACATTCCTGTTCTATTAAACAGCAGCAACACATCAGAGCAGACGCCATTCCTTCCTTTTGCTGTGCGTGTTGCATCCACTGCAAGGCAGCCATCACCACGTGACCCCCACGTCCACCCCCACTCTCATTACACTAACTGCCAAGTGATACATAAGCAGTATGCTCCAAACAGCAAACAGATACATGAGTTTGTCTGAGATACATTTCACAACTTCCACCTATCTTCTCCATTTGTCAAGAAGAGTTGGTGGCAGCAGTGCAGCAGTCCAGATGTCGCTCTCTCGCTCTCTCTTCAACCTCGATGCATGAGCTTTAGCTCTCAGCTTGTCCCCATTCACTTGGAGATCCAACCAATCACACGGTTGGAGCACCTCACCATTACTCCCTCCATAAACACATAGACTTGCAAGAGGTACGTAATGTCCATAGCAACTGATCCACTTACCACAGTTCACTGACCTCAATGTCACTTACTCAACCTACTGGCTTGCATCTAGATGAGGAGAGTAAAGTGTGTAGATTACAGATGTAGTGAATATCAAATCTGAGTTTCGTTTACTACACATATGTTGTATTTAGCTTTATGAAACTCACCCGGACTTTGCCGCTAGCTGCACTCTTGCGAAGTCAGCAGAAAATGACTGAGCTCGGCATTTGTCAGCTTGTTACACTTTAACCATATGTTAAAGAATGCATGATACATCAGTTCACCTCTATATATATACCTGCTTTACGGAAACTCGGCAGCTCAATTGGAAATTACTCGCCGACTTGATTGCTGCTGGTTGCTACGTACCTCCACGTTGAAGAAACTTTTATATTGTGCATGATATATTGAACTGGTGCAAAGCAGAGGCTGTGATGCGGTTATACTGCAGCTAACTTCTGTTTATACAAGGTGAGTTGTGTTGCCTGGATTGGAAATTTTATAAACTTTGAGCCGAGTAAGTATGGTTACTATTTAGTTAATTTTATTGAGTTCAAAATTCCAAATTACACCGCGAGTAGATACATATATACGAGGTGAGACAATTATTTAAATTGATTAATTTGAACATAATTGTGTATTAACTAAATTGCCATTGTGGACATTTAATTTATTAGAATTATTATTTTAGAATCTACAACTTAGAATTGAATTGAATTATTTGAATGGCTCTACAACATCCTTGAAGTCCTGATAAATCATACGGAAAATTAGTTGTCAATAATAGAAAAAGAGTATTGACATGGTGGCAGCACTACCCTAGGAGTAAGAAGTGAGTTATTAACCCTATAACAAGTAGTGTCCGCCCGCGGACGGATTTACAGGGAACAGGTTACCCGGGGTAGACACTACACAGACACCTGGGGTACGATGCCATGCTGGCTGGTAATTAAATACCAGCTTTTGGGGGAGCTTGCTGCCTCCATTAATTACGAAGCTGCACAGCATTATATCCCAGAAGAATGATACTTTCATCAACAACACTGTGACACCCTCAAATCATATAAAATGAGGTGGCTTCATAAAGTCATGGTGAAGCTGGCATACTGACATTTCTAATCACACATGATTGAAACATGAATGAAAGAAAAATGAATGAAGAAACTGTCACAGTTTCACAGCTGTACTCCATCACAATTACGAAGACTGCAGCACACATCTTGGACCACAAAAGGAATGAAGAAATTATAAGAGACCTATGAATTCCACAAATACTATAATTTACAGAAAAGTACAGAAGAATCTGAACAGAACATGCTGACAGATTCAAAACAGATCTTATGATATCAACCAGTTGAAAGAAGAAGTGTGGTAAGAACAATGAAACAGTAACAATTATGTTGTAATATTCATTACCATTAGTTATGGATTCACGTTTGTTGTTATGTCACATGCTCCACTTTCCTTTGCACTGGAACGACGATTCCTGACTGCTAATAGAACTTCCTTCATCCAACGCAACTGTGACAGTTTCTCCTTCAAGTGCTCCTTCATTCAAGTATCTAGCATATGTCACTATAAAATGGCAATACTTCAGAACTCCATTGTGACCATATTAGTCACCTGCATAAGCAACAAGCGTACTTACACTCTACAAGAGCGTTCTATTTGTTCCTTCATTGCCCTGTACAATACCATGTGTCTATATGATCAGAAAAAAAATTAGGTGCATTCAACATAGGCCAGATGTACAAGCTGGTGGGTTAAAACAACTCAGACCTAAAAGTATGTGGCTATTCAGGATAAGACTAAATTTCACACAATACTACAAGATGAAGCTGGCAGTAAGGTTTCATACTTGCAACTGCCTGTTTCAACGAACCTTTGTTAGCCATCAGATGCAAGGGTAAAATGCAAACTGTTGCAGGCAAAAATGAGAACAGTAACATACCTCTAGTTAGCAGCAACAAGGGTCCTGGCTCAATCACATACCTCTAGTTAGCAGCAACAAGGGTCCTGGCTCAATCACATACCTCTAGTTAGCAGCAACAAGGGTCCTGGCTCAATCACATACCTCTACTTAGCAGCCACGAGTGCCCTGGCTCCATCTTCAAATTAATGCTACATTATAAAAGTTGAACCCCGTCAATACAGTTCTCGTCAAATTGTTTGCTCTTGTCTGTGGCATTTAAATGCTGTGGTTTCAACACACAATTTTTTTTTTTTTTTCCTTCACATAATTTTTAGTCACAGTCCAATAAGAACTGCAGTAACAGGGCTTCACCTCTGTCCATAAGCCTGACCATAAGAGTGGCAACACTGTCAGCACTACTCTGACTGAGTGACAAAATGCCGAACCGAAGTGACGGTTGGTATGACTGGCATCATTCTGGTCCAATGGCACCAACATACACAGCAGCAGAATTGCCACGTGCACGTTGAACTTCAAAGAACTTCATAAAATGTGACTTACTATGAACATAAGAAAACGTTTCAGCTTAGAATGTTTGGCAAACTACTGACATTAATCACTGTGCTTATGGCCAAGCACTATACTGCATGAATGCAGGCACTGTCAAAGATATCACGAATCTGGTGAGCGGGGGTTGTCTCATGAAGACCATTCACAAAACAGTGCACTAACATTTCTTTCATTAGTACTACCTATTACTGAGAATGGGCAACCTTCGATGTGCAACTTCACATCTGATATATGTCATACGTTTCTTGCACAGCAATCAGGAATTAAGTGAGCACTGTTTCCATACATATACTGAGACATTAGTATAAATAATACCTGTTAAAACTGTGAAATATAACGTATTTCAAACCAAGTTGCACTAGTTCAGGGCACTGCTGCAGGTATTGACATACCAACTACTTTGGCGATCAGCTGCTATGGACAAAACTCCCCAAAGAAACAACCATCAGCAAGTGCTGGGTGGACAGCCACTGCCCTTTTTGTCATGGTTAGCATGTGTCACAGTCAAGGGTTACTTCTCTCTTACTTCTCCAAAGTGCACTGCCATGGGAAATGCTCTCACAGCAACTGGCAGACACCTAAGCCCTCACAAATACTGTTAAGTCCCTAAGCATGGCACACCAGAACCAACTCATGACTAAAGTATGAACAATAATGTAGTACTGGCAACAGAGCTACTCAGATAATACTACTCATATAAGATATGTGTCAGTATATATGGAAAGGTTAACAGATTGTCCATTAATCCTACACGAATGACCCAATTTGTGATCCCAGTCTTATGAACTTCAATGAAAACAGAACTAATTAACAGGTTTTGAAAATTTCACAGATACTAATGCTGACGTTAACAGGAAAATTTTCCTAACTCACTACTATATGGATGGCCAAATCAAATCACATACCTTGTCATTCTGAGACTGAAATGTGTGTGTGTGTCTTGTGTTTCATCAACATGACACTACTCACTGATGTGGCCACCCTTGTGAGGGCCTGGCAATCTCCGTCACGTGACAGCCCCATAACTAGGAAGTACACTCTGTATCACTTTAATAAAGTTGTGCCCCACAACCACCCCCTACTTAAAGCCACATTCAAAATCAGTGGCAAGGCAGTAGGGTGTGGTAGGAGCCAGCTCTAAGAAATGCTGCAGTCTCTTCCACACATGTTCCAACATACCAACATACTCTGGCAAGGTCACAAAGCATTTGTTAAATGACCTTGCAACCAACAGAGGCTACATTCAGCGCTTTTCTATTTTTTTTTGTATCTATCTTTTTTTCTCTCTATTTTAGCGGCAGAGTAAATGTGTCGAGTCCGAACACGACTACTCCTCTTCCTGAACTCATTCAGTTGCTTGCAGGGATCTCTTCTGGAAAAGAGTTTCTGCATCACACACAAAACAATAAAAAACCCTCCTAGCCAAAAAATCAACAATCGAGACCACAAAATGGTCGGCTTGGTAAACAAAGTGGCAAATCTTATCCTGAGATACCTTAGCATGAGTTGACTGTCAAATGACTGCTGGCAATACTAACTTCTAATTTTGACCAAGAATATTCAGAAACAGACTTCTGGCTAACATTAGTGATACTACAGCCCAAAACATGGGGCACCTTCACAAAACATGTACTCATGAAAACACTCATCAGCCAAATTAAAAAACAAGCTCACTCAAACTATCAGATCATGTTGAAGCAGCACAAACAAATTTACAAATTGGCACAGACTGACTGCTTCCAATAGTCACAACTGCGTATCACCAAAAACACATCACGAGCAGTAAGCCTACCCTGACCAATGGTTCTACCAAGCCGACATTTTCTCTACGTCTGCACTCACATAACACTGGTTGCACTTACCAGCTGTTGTGTGAGTCAGTTCTCAGCACAATAGCACATTCTGTGCAGGAAGAAGGGGCAAATTAACAAAGCAGCAACTTAATCAAAACTTTCTAATGGGAGGCCAGCACTTGCCTCATTTAACTTTTCTCATATTTCTACTATCAATTAAAAACTCAACTTCCAAGTGCTTTTTAATCAAAACCATTCTTTTGGAATTCTCCATCAGCCTGTTTTCTTTTAATAACCTCTATGGTTTTGCAAAATGGTATTACATCTGTCACACAATAAACATGAACCCACACTGTTGTGTCTGTAGCTAATTTCAAATGAAAATGTCTCAGAATCCAACAGAATATGTTCTGTTCACTATGTGACAGACATAAAACACATTTCTGAAACACACTGGTGTTCAAAAAACTTGTGTTTATCGATGCTGTTAAGACAACAGTCTTAAACATGAAATATGTCACACCAGTGTCAAAATACTTTAAGTCCAATCCATTTCATTCAACTACAGCTTTCACTGCTGGGTCCACTCTACAGGCTGTCAGCCATACAGAATGGCTGTTTAAGACCAAATTTATCAGAATGAACAATTTGCAACATGTTACAAATTGAAGGCACTAATTAGCTCATTAGGAAAACAGCCTCCATGGCACAGCACTGGCTTCCTCTGCACTAATCTACTGGTCACTGTCAGGCTGCCAATCGTGGTTTGGCAGGGGTGCCAACACACAGCAGGATTAATAATGGAGAAGAAAATATTCATCTACTTCATAATTTGGTTGTATTAACACACGCATTTTGGTACGGTGCTGGCAACGCTGATCACGCATGCAGTCACATGCTTTGGCCCCCCACTACCACATGTCAGACTGCATTATGAGATTCTACACTTTACTAACTGGCAGTTTGGAGACTGATTTATAATAAAACATGGTGGTGTCATAACCACACCACTGTACATTAAATTGTTACCTACCAAATTAACCAACCACTTTAACCAACCAACAAACAAATTCCTTACAGCACAGGTTCTCAACCAATCACAAAATTCCCCATCCTTCACAGAAACCAAGGGTTTATCACAGGGTCACAGCAGCCAATCACTGATCCCTATCATGAGCCAGAGAAATCCAGTCTACATCTTTCCACTACATTTCTTTAATATTCATTCCGATATTATCCCCCCATTTACACCTAAGTCTTCAAGAAGCCTTCCAATTAAATTCTCCAACTGAAATTTTGTACATGAATGCGACATGCCTCACCCATCCTATCCTCTGTAATTTGATCAACCTACTGTTTGGTGAGAAGTACAAATCATGACATTTCACAATACTGCAACAAGTTGCAGCGGTGTCCATGAAGTGACACCAATTTACTCACTGTTCTGTGTGTCTCAGTGACACTATAAGCTGCACTGTGGGAAAACCAGAAATTTGAGGCGTGTGGAACCAAACTTCTAACTGCAATGGATAAAGTGACTGGGGAATGGAGAAAAGTGCTTAACAAATAACTTCAGTCTTATTGTAGCACCGTGCATTTTCGTAGAATCACTTCAATTTATCAACCAATGAATGCTCGTATAATTTCACATAATACACTTTTAAAACACTTTAAAGCACTTTAAAACACTCCGACATGTTTCGATCTTGTCAGATCATCATCAGGGAGCTTTGTTCCTTGCTAAAGTTATATTCCAGTATTCACAATTCAATTCGTATTTGCATACGAGGTGTTGTGGCAGCATATCATGTTGTGTTGTGGAGCAGTGGCTAGGTGTGCGTCGCATGCGACGCACATCTAGCCACTGCTCCACAACACATTCCCACACAACATGATATGCTGCCACAACACCTTGTTTGCAAATAAGAATTGAATTGTGCATACTGTAATATAACTTTAGCAAGGAACAAAGCTCCCTGATGATGATCTAACAAGATCGAAACATGTCGGAGTGTTTTAAGGTGTTTTAAATGTGTATTATGTGAAATTATACGTGCATTCATTGGTTGATAAGTTGAAATAACTTCAGCTTCAATACCGACTATAATGAAGTGAAGCTCAGCTAGACATGTAACAACTGAATGAAATGTAACATATACACGACATGTTAATACAGCCATCACCTTAACCCTTCTCATGTGATATACGATACATTCCATACTTGTTCTTTGTGTCAATTCAACAGCACCTTCCTGTATCTCACGTCATCTGCAATATGTTCCACAATTGGTCACTTATTTATACTGCCCTCATTTGTTACTGTGAATAATTCTGTATGGCAGGTGACAGCTTCCTAACATACTTTTCCGATACGGCTGAAAACAATAAACCAGACCTGCAAATTTCATTACTTTCGCAACATGGAAAAGGTTAAGGTACCTGCCAGATGGAAACGTAGATGGAAGAACTTGACTGTAGTAATTGTCATAGTGGCCCATGAACAATGTACAATAGGCAATGTGCACACCCCTGCCAGCAGTCACACAACTAGATAACAGACAAAACAAACAAGGTAACTGATATCATTGGCAACATGACAGCACATGACAAAAGGCCCACTAGGCCTAACATTCGCTTACCCTTTGGTACACAGACTTACAACAACACATCTACCACTCTGGTCCACACACTCTTGCATATGCTTACATTTCTAAAATAAAAGGCAAAATGTCCAGATACGTTATGTGAGGTTGTGGGTAGACCAGAGCATTCGATGCTTACACGATCATTCTGTAAAGACATGAAGGCATGGTGTGCCTTGCTCTAACCTGATACAGCTTCCAGACACTGATGGAAGATCTCAAAGTTGCGTTCACACTGTGCCTCATTCAAGTAGAAGTAAGTACGTGCACTCTGCACTTTGTACCGACGATCAGCAAACTGCTTGTCCATGTGATACTGTGGAAGAGTGCCTGAAGGTACAAGAAAGTGGAAAAGTGATAACAATGTGAAACGTTATGTCCATATCATACTTCAAAATTTGGCCTGAGGGAAAAATAAACAGAAATTACACTGCCCATGTGAAATGACATGCATGCATGTGATAATGTGAAATTATGCCTGGTGGGGGGGGAAGTGTAATAATGGCACCAATGTGAAAAAATATCCAACCAGCAACAAGAATGAATTTCTCTGATGTCTGAAATGAAGGTATTCTTTTGGGCGTCTGTACAGCATAGTTGTTAAATGTTGGGATAACGTTACGACATTTAACAACTACACAGTGCAGACACCCAAACGAAGACCATCATCTAATGACCGAAACTCTTTACTGCATACACTGCCAACAATGTTACCCAATATGTCACAAAATAAGTTATTGGTATATTTGTCTCTTGATTCCCACCATGGCCACCCAAGCATAATAATGAGTTATCACATAACCTTTTTGCTACAATGAGTCAATCTCGAACAACATACACATGCAAAATCAAGAGACTGAATAATATTCACACCTCTTTGGGCCAACATTTCCAGCAAACTTCACAATAAAAATTTTAGTACTACATCCTGGTACCACAGTCAGCACTTATCAAGAAGACAGTAAGTACTACAGTACCCACACGCATGCAGACACGTCTCCCACCACATGTTTGCTCTTCTTGTCATCTGGCAGCAAAAGAGGATGTTATGGCTGCATCTGTTGAGTGTCCATGTCTTACCAGGAGTTGCTTCCTTCCCATTTCCAAAATCACAAAACAAGTGACCACCATCACAACATGACAGCAAACATACTCACATGTCACAGAAGATCCTTGAATGCTATTATACATTTCCATAAACTTATTACTGGGTGATTGGAGGGTCCATGAGACAGGGCTCCCAGGCCAAAAGCCCATTAGTGACGTCACCCATGGGACATTCGTTGCACTCACCTGTTCAGGACGGCCTATACCACTGCCAGGGAAGACATATAACAATATATCAATACAATACGGAAAGAAGAGCTGCTCACCTTGAGACTTCTCATCTCCTGCCTCTGATACACTTGCCCTGCAATCACAAGAGAACAATGTGAGCAAACCGACCGCCTGCCCATTGTGGCAACCCTTGCTTAACCGCATGTCCTAATGGTGAGTTCAATTCTTTGCCACAGCGACAACAAATGACTCAGACTTGTCTTGTTTGAAGTGAACATTTAACCCTTTCCATGCTGTGGATGTTCACACACAGTACGTTAATGCACATGTCACAATTGATTAGGTAAGTTTAAGAATGCACACAACCCATGACACTTCTTTGTTGTACATTTGGAAAATATCTTAGCACCCAAAGGGTTAAATTTGATGATGGCCAAGCCAGGCAACAAGAACAATAATTTGAAAACTATAACTGATTCAACTTAATATTCTGGGAGGTTCCTGATAATAGTCAACGGCATCTCATCAGACATTTCTGTACCATTCAAATGGACATCAAGCACAATACTCAGAAGCCTTGCAATACACCACAGTTTTCATGCGCAACAGCAGTTAATTCCCTTTCTATCACTCTGTACATCAGCCCAAGGTGTTAAGTAAAGTAATTACATGTAACTGGAAGTGCCTGCATTCAACAGATGACTGTTATTTCGAGCAATTCTTACCAGAGAAGTACAAAATTGGGTAAAGGGACAAGGCACAATATGAGAATGGATGTTATAACTGTACAAATATATATATATATGATTAAATAATTGTTTATACAATAGAGAAATGAAGTTAAACAATGACCTTCCATGTAACATTAAACCTTTAACTCTTTTACACTCTGTAGAAAATTTTTAATTCAGTTGAAAATTCATGAAGTACTGAAAATATCTGCAATGAAAATATTTCTCTGATGTAATTACTGCATACTGTGCGATATCTGTAAACAGCTGTAACAACTCATACAGGCATTAATTACTGTCTTTGTATAGTAGCAGTGCCTTCTTGCAGACTTGTTAGTGATCTGATACAGATATATATACATATAAATATACATCCTAATTCTGATTTTAATTCTAATTCTAAAAACTGTCTCAAAGTTGCTTGTGAAATTATATTAGTTGATACTTAAATTATTTAATAATGTTTTGTCAGATTCACGGGTTACTTATTGCTGTATGACATAAGGCAGAAACCTCTTAAGTTTGGCTGTGGTTTTTATTTACACCTTTGCAGGCTGGATATGCGGATATATATATTCAAGACACACTTGACAATCACATTTCATTTCAAATTACTGCTATTTGTTTTGCTACATTTGCTAAATCTGTACTAGAAGTCATTACAACATGGTCTATTTCCTACAGTCAGTTTCACCTGCAGCAGATCACAACTTATGGCAAATTTAAGAGATAATATTCTTGGGACATACAATAACATTCCACTGAGAAAGGTTTAAAATACAAGGGAGACCCAGAAATTAAAGATACAAAATGGGTGGGAGGGTAAAGGAAATCACCATTGTGAAGGTTTGAGACATTCCCATTCACAGCCCAGACCTCGCTCCCAGCGATTTCTAGTTGTTTCTGCATTTGCCACATGTTCACATGAAGTCACTAAGTGGTTGCATGCGCAGACAGCGGAGTTCTGTGACATTGGGACACAAACTTGTACCCAGGCTAAACAAATGCCTTGACACAGTTGGTGATTATGTTGAAAAATAGCTAAAGGTAAGTGTTAGGAGTTTTTTTACTCCATTTTGTTAATAAATAAGTTTTAAAAATTTTATTGCATTTGTATATTTACTTTCTGGATGTGCTACGTATTAACACTCTCTCACTGTCTTCCTTCAGCCAGTGAGGAGGCACAAACCTCAGCACTCAACAGCTGCTGGCCCACTCACCCACAAACACCTTAAATCAGTCACATTACTGCTCAGAACAACCCAGTAAAATGATGACAGACCAAGTGTCTCTTGTCTGTTGCTGTCAAATGAGACGCCAACTGACAAGTTAGTAAACTTGTGCTTTCAGTAATTTAATAGCAAATAAAGCAGGTCAACTCTTCATACCTGTGAGTTCATAGGTTCAAACCTCAGCACACAGCATGGTTGTCATAATTTTTCTCAGTCCCTTCATGCCACGATAGAAGCCCAAATGAAGCCATGTATGCGTCTTTCCACAACAGTTCCACTTCACTTATCACTAATCACCATATCATGAATATTATAGTGTGTGAGCTAATGGCAACATTGTTATATAAGCAAATGCGAAAATGTACAATGAAGCACAGCTGTCCCTGTATTTAATTACACACCACATCATTATAAAGGATGGGGGAATGACAGTATAGCTCCATGCATTAATAACAAGGCACTGGGTGGAAGACATCAATCTGCTTCATGTTCTGCTCTCTTTACACATGTGGGGGAGGGGGGATGGTACAGACTGGCTAGGAAGCAGGGGAGAGGTACCTATATAAGTTTGGTGGCTGTGAAGAATGGAAAAAAATCTCTGTCCCTGCTCAGAATTGAACCGCAAATTACTGATTATTTAGACCAGAGACACAGTCACTACCCTAATTTAACAACTATGGCTCAAGCAGTTAAGTATCTGTCATGGATCCCAGGGCTTATCTGCTATCATCACAATGAAATCAGTAGCAATGACTTCAGGAAGTTGTAAGTGGGAACTTCAGGATGTGTTTTGGAATGCAGACAATAACAACAGGGAATCCACATACAATCAGTTAAGTGCAGCCATACTGACTCCTTCACCGCTGGTGTTGGGCTAAATTTTGGTGCTGGCAACACCGCTTGTGCCAACAGGTGTATGTGACAGCAAGGCAAAAATGTCTTATTAAAATTAAGGTAGAAGGTAAAGTTCACCCTAGAACAGGCCACGAAGGCCCAGAGGAGGAGTAAAAGTATAGCTGTACTCTTTCTTTAACTTCGGCGCTAGGTGGGGTTGGGTGGTTAATGCCACGCTCCAGCCGCTTTACCCCCGGGAAAGAGACCCAGTACTCACTGTACATAAGGCTAGGTGGGCCTCAGGGCCAGTTTGTATGGGTGTGAAAAATTTCACCTCCACCAGGATTCAATCCCCAGACCGTCCAGCCCGTAGTGAGCTGCTATACCGACTGAGCTATCCCGGTACACCTTATTAAAAATTACAGCTATCTAAGCACTCATGTGTCCTTCTTCATGCTAAACTACATCAGCACATTCAACATCTCTTCACTGATCATGTTGGAATATGATGCCATGTAATTCAATGGATAAGTAGTGCCATTTTGGAAAAACTTTTACATCCATCTTCCAGGTAGACAGCAGTACCCCCAATCACTGGTACACATTTGTCACATCCAAGACAGCTACAATACTCCAATCATTTCAGTAAAGGCCTCATGTTTCAGACTTGCTAAATGTTCTTAGCAAAATAAATAAGAACATCTTCTGTGGAAGTCATGTCTGTCCGTCTATGACATAATATCAGCCCCTAAAACTTCGGAATTGATTCTATTTTAAAATTCAATATAGGAAAATCACTAAACGTTGTCTACCAATTCCAATTTGTGGCCAAACCGACCAATAACAATGCCCCATTACACTGATGGCTATAAATGGACAAACAGTCCACAATGAAGTTAAAACTGCAAAGAATGTCCTTGGGATATTTGCTGCTACATAATTAAGTACACCCTACCCAATCCTGTGAAAATATTTCAGGCAACATGAACATCTGGATATTTAAACAAATGGCCAGAGGTGCTGACAGTTCAAATGCGAATATTTGGTGTTTTGCAATATGAGGATGCATAATTTAGAAAACAGGCTAAGCATGGATATTCTGGAGGAACCTGCAGCCATCATCTTCTGGCTAGGCAGATGTTCTTACTAAAAGCTAATATTCATCTACCAAACACAATGGCATCTGTTCAGGTAGACCATATTCATCATTATAATGATTACAGCCAAGCCCCCCAGTGTGTATTTCAGACAAAAGACATCAACTGCCTCTTTGGTTACCTGAAGGCTGAATTTCCCTTCCTGCCCTTTCATAAAAAAACACAGGTAGAAAGCAGGGCTGCTCAACTCTCTAACCACCAGGCACTACACTATGAGGAATGGCTCCCTGCTGTATAGGGGTTTGTTTCTGTAATAACAGCAAGCAGACTGTGTTCCAACCGGACGACCAGTGCGTTCTGCATGCTGCATATGTTACTGCCAAACACTGCTGCAGCTTCCACTGAACTGATGCACTACATTAAGGATCCATAAGCAGATTTGTTACACTTCATCTTTTCCACTTCTATGGACAATATGTCAATACATCCTGTAATGACATTCTGACTCATGATGTTGACACAGCCATTAAATGGCACTTGTCCTACCATCTGCTGCTCAAATCTTCAACCCCATGCTCACTGATGCTTATCAGCATCTTCTATCTACATACAATGGGATGTACTGCATTTCAGTTTAGTTTCGCACATGGATTAAAGGTTTTATTGTGTAAGTTGATAAAATAACAATTTTGATTAAAAAGTGGAGAGGGTATTGGTTTAAAAAAAAAAAAACTTCCCACACTAATGGTAAAGAATATAAAAAGTGTGGCAATCATAGCCCAGTGTTTAGAACTACCCACTTTGGAAAGTCTGGCAACTTATAATGAAGGGCTGCTGCAGGCATCACTGCAACAGTGATGGTTACTACTTTGTAATTTGATACAAGAGTTGCTAAGCACATGGAATTAACACAAATTAGACTTCAACCTCACAATGACAATGCAGTTTAATCTACAACTACTGCCCAGAATGGAGGGGTTTGCATTTATAGCACCTTGAAATGAATCACACAGCACAGTGAACTAAGTTCAGTTCAGCACAGTTCAGTGCCAATAATCACAATACACAACACAATACGTACTGAACTTCACGGCGCTCGGCCTCCTCTTGTGAGATGTCCTCTTCCACTGAGTAGTCCAGAATTGGTTTCACTCCAAATGAACGCAGCCGCTCCAGGGTTGGTCTGATCAAGAACTGATCCTCCCCTGCCACAAAGTGACCGTAAAATGTCGACTTCATCAGCAACTTGAAGAGTCGGTCACCAAGAAGTTTCTTGGAAGCCTTCATCAACTGAAAGCATCAAACAACAAATTACTGTTAGGCACTGCTAACAGTAAATCAGCAGGTAGAAAATGATGCCACAGGCTGATGGTTATCAATTGGATTGTGCATATATGTCAATGGTGCATGAAACCTCGTTACAGGGGTACATGAGATGTGCCGACATGTCATACATTATCAAACACATGCCAAAATGGCCTAGGAGGTCTTAACAACTTAACTCTGTACAATTTCTCTGTAAAGGTAAAGAAATCCCTGTGCATGCAGCAAAGACATACAGGAAAAGTGAAGTATAGTTCCACTCATGGAGGGCTGGGATAGCTCAACTGTTATGGTGAGACGCTGCAGGATGGACGGTCTGGGGACTGAATCCTGGTGGGGTGGCAGATTCTCCGCACCCGTTCAGATCGACCCTGTGGCCCACCCAGACTCCCATACAATGGGTACCGAGTCTCTTTCCTGGGGGGTATAGTGGTCGGTGTGTGGCGTTGACCACCCACCCCCATATAGCGCATAAGTTAAAGAATGAGCACAGCTATACCTGTAGTCCCCATCTCAGCCTTCATGACCTGTTGCAGGGTGAACTTTACCTTTACTCCTACCTTTACCTATAGATCCACCCATTCTTAAACTAAGTACCACATAGGGGTGAGTGGTCCCACAGGCAGCCTGGATGCTCCAGAGAACAGAAACACAAGAAACTATGACTTCACAACGTTGATTATATAAATTCTATATCCACAATGAATGATAAGACAGATTGTAATAAAAATTAAGTTATCAATGAAAAGGGGAGCAAGAAGTATCATTCTGAGACGACGATTTGTGTTAAGTGACATTCACAAGTGCTGCCAGATATAGACATAGACTAGAGTCACCACAATTAGTATGACAGAGTGAAACTAGATATACAAATAGTATGTGCATGAATTGTCAAACATATTAGAGACTAGCATCCTTGCATAGTGACAGTGATTTGGTGGCAGCAATGTTGCTTTCATGGCAACTGTTTATCTGAAGCTGGCACACAGCAGCATTAACATCACAAAACACCCGGGGTTCTGATGTCATATGGGACATGACTGTGTGTAGCTTTTCCTTCGGATCAGGCAGCATGGCATCACATGCCAACACTACGATAACCCTAATTATAACGTGTAACATCTCCAAAGACCACACTCTAAATATTAATTGTTGTGAGAACCTTGAAGTAAGAATCATCTAAGGGCAAGCTACAACACCCATCTTCAAACCTGAAGATGGAGGAAGCGTATTCCTCCGAAACTTTGGTAGTACCTAGCAAACAACATGGCGCCACATTTGGAAACGACCGCAATCTGAGTATTAACCACCGTGAGAATCTCTAAACTCACAAGTCAGTATCCTTACAGTTGTGCCAACTTACTGAATTAAAGTTCTGTGCAGAATGTCAATTACAAACGTGGCTGTTACGTCTTCACACTTCAAGAGGGTAACACATTATCCTTCTTCATTAGTCCAACTCAGCCCCCAACTCTCTGACACGATAACGGAGCGTATTTCGCGGTCACGTTTGTTAAAACACCGCTGCTAGAGCTGTGTGCAGCTTGGGATGGAGTCGTCAGACATCATTAAACAATGGCGCTCACGTGTCATGGCGATTATGGTAAATAATTCAGCCAGACGCGGGGCACTCATCAATATTCAATACGCCGCAACAGGCACAGCTACCCAGCACTCATTCATCGACCTCGAAGTGTCATGGATGGCAACGAGCAACAAATTCAGTGAAAAACAAACCACATCGCATCACACTTACAATTCGGCTCTTAGCTCGCAGGGAGCAATGAGTGTCGGTCAGGAAGCCAAACAGATCTGAGCTGTTGTGCGAAATGATCGGCCCTCATTCTCACAGTTACACCGAATGGAAAACAGTATTTTGTGGGCAAAGGATAAAGGTTAATGTAAATTCACCAGGAGCGAACCCAGCATTTTTCATTGTGGGGATAAGAGTGGGGGGTAGGACTGACCCTGTTGCTATATACATTTTATGTTTGATTTTAAGAATGACAAGATAAAAATCATGTCCATAGGTATATCTGTAACATAATACTGTTTGCAACTCCATTTATGTACATACCAATATAACTACACGCTCCATGACACACTCACCTAATTTAAATCACAAGGCCCAATCTCTTTTATTTCCTTAATTTCATCTTAGACATCCTACGTTCTTTTTAACTTTAGTTTGCAAAGTCCTACTGTACTAGTCATCAGCCAGTTTCAGTGGCTGATTTCGACTTAAGGGTAGACCTAAATCACGTAAAGACGTTTGACATCATCGTGCCCCTCAAAAAAAAAAAACTGGGGTATTGTTTTAAGTTTAGATTTTGCGGGGCTGCAGTTCGGCAGCAGCCTTTCCCCCCCCCCCCCCCCTCCCCACCCCCACTTATTTAGTTTATTTATATTTTTGGTTTTTTATTTTTTTTTTTTCTCGCATTTGGATCC
>Ga0123357_10002810_pt1 | contig 19647 bp, 22 predicted proteins | sample TergutEmb28metaG_FD_89873 | JGI IMG/M metagenome (GOLD analysis project Ga0123357, IMG submission 89873) | Embiratermes neotenicus P4 segment gut microbial communities from Petit-Saut dam, French Guiana - Emb289 P4 | ecosystem: Host-associated > Arthropoda: Insects > Digestive system > Gut ...
CGAGGCCAATATTGCGCGGCTGATCAAGCATTGGCAAGACGCCAACATGGGACCAATCGTCGCCGTCCGTCACGACTCTGTCAACCCCGCGTCGCCCCTGGCGTCCGGGCAGCCTGGCAACCAATTGAAGGATTTTGTCGCAGACAGCGGGTACGACCTGCTGGTCGCAAAGACGGTCAACTCTGCATTTCTTGGGCGGCCGCGTTTGGCTGACTGGTTGCATGACCAGCAAATCACCGACATCGTCTGCTGCGGAATACAGACGAACATGTGCGTTGAGACCACCGCCCGCATGGGCGGAAACTTGGGTTTCCGTGTGACCGTGCCGCTGGACGCGACGCGCACCTTCGATCTTGTCCGGACGGTGGCCGACGCCGAGGACCGGATCACCGCCGCCGAACTGATGCGGGTAACAGCCTTCAATCTCGACTGCGGTGGATTCGCTAGAGTGGCCACGACAGACGAATTGCTGAAGTTCGCTGAAGGCTCAACTTGTGCGCGGATCAACGACGAATAGGTTTGCCACGGTGACTGCGCGAACTGCGGCGATATCGATGCGTCTATCCAGCGTGACCAAACATCCACCATGTTTTGTGGCTAGCCCGAGTAGGTAGGTGTCGGTGACTTGGCCAGAACTCAGCAGGTGGCTGTGATCGAAGACGCTGTCATCGGTGACAGTGATGTCGTCGGCCCAGAAACTGTGTTTCGCGTGACTGCACACTGTCCGCATGGTCTCGATGGCGTCGTCAACGGCAATAGATTGGGGATACGAGAGGTGTGAGACTATCCGCACGAACCCATTCTGCGTGAGCGGACAAGTCGCCCAGCCGTTCTCGGACTGGTCGCGAAACCATCGCGCCACCGCGGGGTGGAAGGTGTGCGACGGGTCCAGCAGCGCGATTAGGACGCTGGTGTCGAGCAGTGCCGTGGTCATACGAACAACTCATCCCGCAGGCGATTGACGTCTGCGCTGGTGACGATGACGTCACGGCGGGGGAGCAGCGCCAGGCCATTCGCAGTGAGCCATTCGTCGTCCGCGCTGGCCGAGACAGGCCGCCGCGACGCCAAGCCGGCCCGGGCCCAAGCCGAGATCACATCGCCAATGGTGCGCCGCTCGGCGATGGCATGATCCCTCGCGGCCAGCATGATGTCTTGGTCGATAGTCAATGTAGTCCTCACGCATCAGATTCTAGCATCAGATGTGTGATCGTCTCAGATCAGTCGAGCGCGTTCATCCATCCGTGTGTATAGAATGGTGTATAGGAAGGTGTAAGCATGAGGACGAATATTGAACTGGATGACCGATTGGTGCGCGAGGCCATGGATCTGACGGGCGAGACGACCAAGCGCGGCGTCGTCGCACTAGCGCTCGACGAGTTGGTGCAACGGCGTCAACGCCGTAGCTTGTCAGAGTTATTTGGCAAGGTGCAGTTCGCCGAAGGCTACGATTACAAGGCCCTTCGGACCGGTGAGCGGTGATACTCGTTGACACCTCGGTGTTCGTGGACTATTTCAAGGCCACCAGCACGCCGGCGGTCGAGGTGCTGAAGCAGCTCGTGACCGATGATGCCGATATTGGGTTATCTCCGTATACATATCAGGAGCTTCTGCAAGGTGCTCGTGACGACCTTGAATTCGCCCGGCTGAAACGGGTGCTCATAACGCAGGAGTTTCTGTGGTTGCCACAGACGGCCAAAACCTTCGAGAAAGCCGGACGCCTGTACTTCGATCTGCGACGGGCCGGCGTGACGGTGCGCAGCACGGTTGACGTGTTGATAGCGCTGACGGCAATGGAACAGAAAGTGCCTTTACTACACAGCGACCGCGACTTCGACCATATCGCTGCCGCCGTGGAGAACTTGCAGATTTATCAGGTCTGATCGGTCCGTCGAATCCGAAATAGCTGGCGAGTCGCTGCCGCCGCTATTGGCTGCATTGTTGGGGTGCCCGAACCATCACGGCGGCCTGTTGCCGGGGGTAGGTCCACGGGGGTGCCACTGGGCGAGGCGGCGGCTGCCGGGGTTTCGCCCGCCCAGGCCAGCAGCAGCGTGTCCTCGCCTTTCAGGAAGCGATGGCACCTCACGCCACCCGTCGCACGTCCCTTGCCGGGGTACTCGGCCCACGGCGTCACCTTGACGTTGCCGGCCTGGGTGCCGGGGAGCGCCGTCGTGGTGCCCGAGACCGTCACGACCACGGCCTCGTCAGCGCCGGACGGCACAGCGCCGAACCACACAACCTTGGCGCCGGCCGCGAGCTTGACGCCCGCCATGCCACCGCCTGAGCGTCCCTGTGGGCGCACCGAGCCCGTCGGGAAGTGCAGCAACTGCGCATCCGACGTGACGAACACGAGCTCGTCCCCGTCGCCCGGGCAGCAGGCGCCGACAAGCTCGTCGCCGTCATCCAGTCTGATGATGTCCCAACTGTCTTTGCCTAGCATCTCTGGGTTGAGGCGCTTGACGACCCCGCCCTTGGTGCCCAGCGCCAGTACTGACGACTCGTCCAGCGGCACAGCCGCCAGTACCCGCTCGCCCTTGTCCAGGGCAACCAACTCGCCGACGGGGGAGCCCCCTTGCAGGTTAGGCACCACCGCCGTCAAGGGGACGGTGGGCAGCGCCAGGGCAGCATATTTCAGCAACCGTCCACGGTTGGTCACCAGGCCGAAAACGCCGTGCGCCGTCGTCGTCACCTGCGAAACCAGCACATCATGGTTGGCTCGCGGACCATGTGGTGACGGGCTGGCCGCACCCTCCGGCAGATCGACCCGTCCCAGCAAACCGGCCGACGACAACATCACCACACACGGCCCGTCCGGTATCTCCAGCGGCGTCGCAGCGACCGCCTGCACAACGCCGCCACCCTCAAGCAGGACGGTGCGCCGGGCATCGCCGTAGGTCTGGGCCACTTCGGCTAACTGCTCGCCCACCAGGTGGCGCAGCTTCGCGGGGTCGTCGATGATGGCGCTCAACTCGGTGATTCGCTCGCGCAACTGGTCGCGCTCGGCCTCCAGGCGAATGGTGCTGAGCCGCGTCAACTGGCGCAACTGCATGTCCAGAATGTAGGTGGCCTGCGCGTCGGTCAGGTCGAATGCCCCCATCAGGCGCTGTTTGGCCTGGTTGGCCTCGTCCGAGTTGCGGATGATGTTGATGACAACATCAATGTCGACCATCGCCAGCAGCAAGCCCTCCACCAGGTGCAGACGGGCCTCAGCCTTGGCCAACTGGTGTTTCGTGCGCCGCAGCGTGACGCCCAGCCGGTGGTCCAAATAGACCTCCAGTAGCTGCTTCAACCCCAGGGTGCGGGGCTGACCATCCACCAGGGCGACGGCGTTGATGGCGAATGAATCCTCCAGCTTTGTCGACTTGTACAACTGCTCCAACAGGGCGTCCGGATTGATGCCGTTCTTCACCTCGATCACCAGGCGCAGCCCGTTCTTCAGGTCCGTCAGGTCCTTGACGTCCGCTATGCCCGTCAGTTTCTTGGCCCCCACCAAGGCCTTGATCTGCTCAATGATCTTCTCTGGCCCGATCATCGTCGGCAGTTCCGTGACGACAATGCCACGCCGGCGAGGGTTCACCTGCTCGACGCGCGCGGTGGCCCGCAGCCTCATGGTGCCGCGGCCGGTGGCATAGGCGTCGCGCACCCCGTCCAGGCCAACGATCTTGCCACCAGAGGCGAAATCCGGGCCCGGGATGAACCGCATCAAGTCGTCCAGGCCGGCGTCCGGGTGGTCCAGCAGATGCCGCAACGCCGCCACTACCTCGCCCAGATTGTGGGGGGCCATATTGGTGGCCATGCCCACCGCAATTCCCGACGCCCCGTTGACGAGCAGATTCGGGAACGCCGCCGGCAGGACGGCCGGCTCCAGTTCCTTGCCGTCATAGTTGGGACGGAAGTCGACGGTGTCCTCGTCCAGGCCGTCGCACATCGCCAGCGCGGCCGGCGCCATGCGGCACTCGGTGTAGCGGGGGGCGGCGGGCCCGGCGTCCAGCGATCCGAAATTGCCGTGCCCCTCGACCAGCGGCAGGCGCATCGCCCAGGGCTGGCCCAGCCGCACCATCGCGTCATAAATCGCCGCATCACCGTGCGGATGCAGCTTGCCCATGACATTGCCAACGACCCGGGCGCACTTGACGAAGGCCTTGTCGGGGCGCAATCCGTCGGAGTCCATCGAATAGAGGATGCGGCGCTGGACGGGCTTGAGCCCGTCGCGGGCGTCGGGCAGGGCCCGCGCGTAGATGACGGAATAGGCATATTCGAGATAGCTCGACTCCATTTCGGAGCTGATATCCGTATCCTGGATGCGCCCATCCGTGTCGGTGTCGGACAGCAGGGTGGTGGTCATAGTCCTCCTTCGGCGTCTACCAATTTTGCCAATCGCCAACATGAAAGCAACATTCGGCACGCCGCCGCAGTGTGGGAAGATTAGTGTGTGAACGAAATGCCTGGGCTGACCGGCGTCATCGCCGACATTGCCACGCACCTGGGCATCCAAAACAGTGTTTTGCTGCTGGTCGACGGGTTGGGATCGTTCAACCTTGACGACGACCCATCGCTTGCACCCACGATGACATCACTACCCCGAATAGACCTTCAAGCAGGCCTGCCATCGACCACTTCCGCCTCCATCACGTCACTGTTGACGGGCGCCGACACAGCCCAGCACGGCCTTGTGGGCTTCGCCTTCCGAACGCGCCCCGGTTTTGCCATGAACACCATGCTGTGGGACGATCAGAGTTTCATTCCGGAGACCGCACAGCCCGTGCCCACCTGGTTTGAGCGCCTGGGCGCGCAAGGTGTACCGACAGCGGTGATTGTGCCATCGGTTTTCGCGAACTCGGGCTTGACAAGGGCAATCCTGCGCGGGGCTGACTTCGTCGGCATCGAGCATGAAAACGACTGGGAGGAACAGACCGCCCTAGTCGCCGATGCTGCCAAAACGCATCCGCTGACCTATGTGTACGCCCGCAGCCTGGATCACGCCGGACATGCCCGAGGGTGGCGCTCGGCGGCTTGGCGACGTCAGCTTCGTCGCATCGATGGGTTTGTCGGCCAACTACTTGAAACGTTGCCAACCGGCACGACCCTCACAGTTACCGGCGATCACGGGATGGTCGATGTCGCGCCAACCCACAAGGTGCTTATCGATGACGAGCCCGAATTAGCGCAAGACGTCGACCTGGTGGCGGGGGAGGCCCGGTTCCGCTACCTGTACACGACTGAGGCGGAAGCGGTGGCCACCCGTTGGGCAAACTGGTGGGGCAGTCGCGCGGATGTGCTCACGAGGGAACAGGCCTTACCATTGTTTGGTGCAACGCCGCCGACACCGGACGTCGCCGAACGGTTCGGCGACGTTGTGGTGGCGTTGCACGACGACTGGGTCGCACTGACGTCTTCGCGTCCTCGTGAAGCACAAATGATCGGCATGCATGGGTCGCTCACCGATCAGGAGCGCCTAGTCCCATTACTGAAAGGCATGGTATGACGACAGCACCCCGCCAACTCGTCTTCTTCGCGGGACCGATGGATTCTGGCAAGTCGACGTTGGCTCTGCAAATGGCGTACACGCAGTCGTCTCACGATCGTAAGGGTTGGCTTTTCACCAGTCAGGATCGGGGCGGTGAAGCCCACATCACGTCGCGCATCGGCCTGGACGAGACAGCGGTCGAGGTGGACCTGGATTTCAGCTTCCTCGATTTCATAAGAGACCTTCGCGAGCGCGGCGAGCGCATCGATTTCCTTGTGTGCGACGAGTCCCAGTTCTACACACCGAGCCAGATCGACGAGTTGGCCTTGGCGGCGGACGAGTGGGACGTCGACGTGTTCTGCTTCGGCCTGCTGACTGATTGCCGCACCGAACTCTGGGCCGGTTCGAAGCGGCTGGTCGAAGTGGCCGATCGTGTCGAGATGACGCCCGTGCGCCCGCTGTGCTGGTGCGGACGCCCGGGAACCCACACCGCGCGCGTCATCGACGGAGTGATGGTGGTGGACGGCCCGCAAGTGATCGTTGGGGATATGGACGGCGGTGAAGCCAGTGGGACCGTCCAGTATCAGGTGCTGTGCCGCGTCCACCACAGGCTTCATCAGGCCAAGCCGACGGGCACGACGCTCAGCCCGGCCGTGCTGCCGTTCGACTAGCCGGTCTGAGGGCTGCCGAACATTATCTCGTCCCAAGTGGGGACGGTGGCGCGCCTTTTTGACTTGGGGATGCGCTGGGTCGGCTCTTTCGCCTCGTCCTGAGGCTTCGCTGGCGGCACGTCGGCGTCTGCCGCCGCCTTTGGGCGGGCCGTCTTCTTGGGTGCTTCGTCGCCGGTGAGTGGCGGCTCGGTGAAAGCCCTGGTCGTTGCCCCCGTCAGGCCTTCGTAGATGCGCACCGAATCCTCGTTGAAACCGGCCAGCATGTCGTAGAGCACGTCCATTCCGACTTCTGGCTCCGTCACCAGGTCGTACACCCCGTCGACCTCGGCGAATTGGGCGGGGGAGTAGTCATCGGGCTCGAAGTCGAGCGTGGCTGGCGCCCCATACTGCCGCCCAGGGTCCAGATCGATGGTCGGTTCGCTGTCCACATCGACGCCCCGCGTGGCGGGGCGTCGCCCGCGCTGCGGCCCGTGGGCCGACGATCGTTCGCCGATCAGCCAGCGGGCCTCGTCGTTGACGGCGATCGAAAAACGTCCGGTCGAGTCATAGCGGAAAACGCCCTCGTGCAAGGACGAACCGGAGCGGTAGGAGGCCCGCAGGGTCCACAGACGGTCGTTGCCTCGCCAGGCGTCCCAATTGACGTCGGAGCTGGTCAAACCGCGGCTGGCCAGGCGATCCCCGACAATCTCAGCCAGCGTTTGGTGGGTCGACGCACCGGTCCGATGAACCTGGCCCCTGGTGGCCTGACTGGCGATGTAAGCCCGCTCGGCCAGCACTGGGCCGGCAAATGGTTCGACGGCAGATTCCGGCATGCCGCAGCTGTCAGCGATGTCCTGGACGGAGGCGCCAGCGCGTATGCGCGACTGGATCTCGCGCGGTGACAACGCATCGGTCATGCTGGCCTTTCCTTCATACCTAAGCCTATAGGCAGGCTGGCTCGGTTGCTGATCTGGCGATCGCACAAGCCTGGAGCGGCGCTTGAGAGTGTCGTCAGCTTCGATCGGTGGCGTCGCGTAGTGAGACACGCCCGCTGTGGGGTGGAAGTTTGCGTCAGATGGGTTTAAAATACTGGGCCTCTGGGTGTCATCCCCCCACCCGGAGAAATCATACGGAAGGAAACCATGGCGACCGATTACGATGCCCCTCGCAAACCTGATGAAGAAGTCCCCGAGGACTCGATTGAAGAGCTCAAGTCGCGGCGCAACGACAAGCAATCTGGCCAGGTTGACGAAGACGAGGTTGAGGCGGCTGAGTCGTTCGAGCTGCCGGGAGCTGATCTTTCGCACGAGGAATTGACGGTCAGGGTGCTACCTCGTCAAGCGGATGAGTTCATCTGCGCTGGTTGCTTCCTGGTCAAGAACCGCACCCAGATCGCCGCCGTGCGCGACGGCAAGGAATACTGCGTGGACTGCGTGTAGACGGTTCGCGGTTACTTACGCTTGCCTTTGCCGATCTGTACGACGACGGGCTTTGCTTTGGCCTGCCAGCGATTGGCGCCCAGACGGTTGAGGAATATCTGTGTGCCGGCTAGCACCAGCCCACTAATGCCCACCCAGGCCAAAGTGCGGGCGGCCGACTCTTCAGGGTCGGCAAGATCTGGTGGATTGCTACCGGTCAGTCGCGTCCAGGTGCTGTCGAGGGCTTTGTTGGCGACGGCGGCCGTGACGGCACCGACAATGGCGAACGCGATCTTGCTACCAAGACTCATGGTGACTCCTTCTGGCACGAGTCTACTAGTTCGACGCGCGGGACGCGCCGCCCAAACGGTAGGCTGGAGCCAGCTAAACCGATTAGGAGCATGATGTTCGGACGAAAGAAGATCTCACCGGCGGAAGAGGGCGACAGCCAAAGCGATGCCGATGTGGCCGATGTGGCCGATGTGGCTGCGGACGCCGATGAAGCTGAAGATGAGGCCGTCGATGAGGCGCCAGCTGAAGAGCCAGAAGACGTCGAGGATGAAGCCGACGCGGAGGAGGACGAGTGGCAGGCCCTGGATGCTTCCCGCGATTGGCGCGAAGACGGCCCATTCGACATCGGTGAAGTCGACCTGGACGCCGATAACGTGCAACGCCTCGATTTCGGGTCGGTGATCGTCACACCGTTTGACGATATGCAGCTTCAGTTGCAGATCAGCCAGGCCAACAATCAGGTTCAGGCTTTGATGGTGGTGGACAAGAAATCGGCTCTTGAAGTGGCGCTGTTCGCCGCGCCGGCGCGCGGATCGATGCTGTCGCAGGTGCGCGACGAGATGGCGGTCGCCGCCGAGGCGGTCGGTGGCACCATGACGCTGGAGAAGGGTCCTTTGGGCACCCAGATCAGGCGGGTGCTGCCCGGCAAAGCCCAGGACGGTCGCGAGGTCAAGCAGCGCAGTCTGACGTGGCTTGCCCAAGGCCCGAAGTGGCTGCTGCGGGGAGTTCTGATGGGTCAGGCGGCCATCGCCAGTCCAATGGGCGACGAAGCACAACTGCTTTTCGAGTTCTTCTGCAACCTCGTGGTGCGCCGTGGCGACACGCCGAAAGTGCCCGGTGAGCTGATTGGAATGGAGATCCCGGCCGAGTTGGCGGCCAACCTGCCCAATCAGCCGAAGTGACGTTTCAGGGCGTCGTCCAGTGAGACGGCCTCCTCGACCAGCGCACTCATGATGCGCGGGATCGACACGGCCACATCGACGCCCCACTTGTCGGTGAACAGCCACTCGTTTTCGGGATGGTTGATGCGCGCCACCGTGCGCGCCACGCCGAATTCGGTTTTGGCGAGCAGGGAATGCACCAGGTTGGCCTTGTCGTCGCCGGTGGCGGCAATGCACACGTCGCAGGTTTGCAGTTCGGCTTCGTGCAACGAGTCCAGTTCGCAGCCGTCGGCCATCAGCCATTCGGCCTCCGGCACGGTGTCGGAGCGAACGGCATGGGGGTCGCGCTCGATCAGCAGCACATCGTGACCCTGATTGATCAGATCGCGGGCGATGGCTCGCCCGACATCGCCCGCACCCACTATCGCGACTCTCATGGCAACCCCGCATTGATCTTGCCGAGGCTGTCGACCGCCATGCTCAGGTAAACGGCGTCGCCAGCCTCGATGATGGTGGTGGAACTGGGCACCAGGCCGACGCCCAGCCGCACGATTGTGGGAACGCGGGCGCCCGTGGCCTGCTCGACATCCGCGACCGGGTGCCCGATCCACCGGGCATCGAGAGGCACTTGCAGGATAACGGTGGACCCGGACGGGTCCCGCCACACCGGCTCGGCCACCATCGGTAGCAGGTGGCTCATCGCCTGCACGGCAGCCCATCGAACCGTGGCCACCGTTGGTATGCCGAGCTTTTCGTAGATGCCGGCCCGTCCCGAGTCGTAGATGCGGGCGACGACGTTTTCCAGGCCGAACTCCTCCCTGACGACGCGGGCCGCCAGGATGTTGGAGTTGTCACCGGAGCTCAGCGCGGCGAAGCCGCCAGCCTGCTTGATGCCGGCTCTTATCAGCACATCACGGTCGAAGCCGGAGCCCTTGACCGTCCGTCCTTCGAAGTCTGGGCCCAGCCGCCGGAAGGACTCGACGTCGAGATCGATCACAGCGACAGTCTCGCCATGGCGCTCGAGAATGCGCGCGAGCGACGATCCAACCCGGCCGCAGCCCATGATGACGATGTGCACTGGCGCCTCCTTGTCATGAACAAGTCTAGCCAGCCGCGGAATTGGCTAGTCTTGTGGTCGTGGAAGTCCGTTTGTCATCGATCGCCAAGGGTGGCGAGGCCGTTGCCCGCCTGGACGACGGGCGCGTCGTCTTCGTCCGGGGTGGTATTCCCGGTGAACTGGTCGAAATCGAGGTGACGGACGATAGCCACGCCAGTTGGTGCCGCGGCGTTGTGACCGACGTCGTCGAACCGTCGACCGACCGTGTCACGCCGCCGTGCCCGGTGGCCGGGCTGTGCGGGGGCTGCGATTGGCAGCATGTCGGCTTGGCGCGACAGCGGGAACTGAAGGCCGAAATCGTCGTCGAGCAGATGCGGCGGCTGGGGCGCCGTCGTGTCGACGTCACAGTTGAGCCGGTGCCCGGGGACGCCGAGGGCCTGGGTTGGCGCACACGGATGCGTTACCTGACCGATGGCGATGTTGTGGGCCTGCGGGGTGCCCGCTCGCACGAACTGGTGCCACTGCCGCCGTCGGGTTGCCTGTTGGCGTCCGCCGGCGGGCTGTCGGCTGGCGAATTGGTCGATCTGTTGCAGGCGGCCGGTCTCGACGGCGCGGCGGAGATTTGCGTCACGGTGGCCGATGGCGTCACCGTCTGGTCGCCGGGACGGGGCGTCCTGACGGGCGACGAGGTGGTGACGCAGCGCGCCCCAGGGCGCGACTACGCGGTGCGTGCCGACGGTTTTTGGCAGGTGCACCCCGGTGCGGCCGAGGCCTTGTCACAGGCCGTCCTGGCGGGGTTGAAACCGCAACCGGGGGAGCGGGCATTCGACCTTTACTGCGGCGTCGGGCTGTTTGCCGGCCTACTAGCCGACTGCGGGGCTGATGTCTTCGCGTTGGAAAGTGATCGAGCGGCCACCGAACTGGCGAGGCACAACGTGCCAGAAGCTTGGTTCGAAGTCGGACGGGTCGAACGCGAGCCTTGGCCCTCGGAGGCTGACTTGGTGGTGCTGGACCCGCCTCGGTCCGGGGCCGGCCGAGCCGTCATCGAGCGGATCGCTGCCAGCCGCCCGCGGGCGGTTGCCTACGTCGCCTGCGATGAGGCCGCGCTTGGCCGCGACACCGCCCTGTTGGCCGCCCAGGGTTACGCCTTGAGCGAACTTCGGGCCTTCGACCTGTTTCCCATGACCTCGCACGTCGAGTGTGTGGCGACGTTCGTCGCAGATTGGACGAACGCTCTTGACTTGGACCACTAGGATAAGACGTGTGCCACTGCTCGACCACATCAAATGCCCCGCCGATCTTCGGGTGCTGAAGGCGTCGGAGCTTTCCGAGCTGGCGGCAGAGATACGGGCATCGTTGGTGCTGAACGTCGGACGCAACGGCGGACATCTGGGGTCGAATCTCGGCATCGTCGAGTTGACCATCGCGTTGCACAGGGTGTTCGATTCGCCCAATGACCCGATCATTTTCGACACCGGGCACCAGTCATACGTTCACAAGATGGTGACGGGACGGGCCGACCGTTTTGACACTTTACGCCAGGCCGGGGGGTTGTCGGGCTACCCGTCGAGAGCCGAGTCCGAGCACGATTGGGTGGAGAATTCCCATGCGTCGACGGCGCTGTCCTGGGCCGAGGGCATGGCCAGGGCATTCAGCCTCCAAGGCCAGACGAACCGCAAGGTCGTGGCGGTCGTCGGCGACGGATCGTTGACCGGCGGCATGGCCTGGGAGGCGTTGAACAACATCGCCGTCGACGACCTACCGATCGTCATCGTGGTCAACGACAATGGACGGTCGTACCAGCCAACGGTGGGCGGGTTGGCCAAGCGATTCTCGGGCCTGCGTACCGACCCTCGCTACGAATCGACGATGCGCGGTATCGGCCACATGGTGCGGCGCATGCCGGGCGTCGGCGAAACCGCCTACAACATGTTGGAGGCGGTCCGGGCGGGTCTGAAGGATCTTCTGGTGCCCCAATCGATGTTCTCGGACCTCGGCATCAAGTACATCGGCCCATTCGACGGGCACGACATCAAGGCCACAGAAAAGGCCCTCCGTCAAGCCAAACGGTACCACGGGCCCGTGATCGTGCACGCGATCACCCAGAAAGGCCACGGCATGGACGCGGCCGTGAATGATCGCGAGCGGTTCCACGCCGTCGATCATCTCGACGAGGCAACCGGCGAGCGTCTGCCATCCGACTGCGTGACCTGGACCGACGCCTTCTCAGACGAACTGGTGCGCCTGGCCGCCGACCGTCCCAAGGTGGTTGCCCTCACGGCAGCCATGCTCGGCCCCACCGGCCTGGGCGCCTTCGCGGAGCGGTTCCCGAGCCGGGTGTTCGACGTCGGCATCGCCGAACAGCACGCCGTGACGGCGGCGGCCGGCATGGCGGCGGCCGGTCTTCACCCCGTGGTGGCCATCTATTCGACCTTCCTAAACCGGGCCTTCGACCAAATGATCATGGATGTGGGCTTGCACCACGCGGGCGTCACATTCGTTCTGGACCGCGCCGGGGTGACGGGTCCGGATGGTTCCAGCCACCACGGCCAATGGGATGTCGCGCTGGCCGGCTTGGTGCCGGGGCTTCGACTGGCGGCACCACGTGACCGGCGACGGCTGGCGCAGGCGTTGGCATCGGGCCTCGACTGGGACGGCCCGGCCGTCTTGCGTTTCACGAAGGGACGGGTGCCGGACGACCGCGAGCCCGTCGAGCATGTCGACGGTTTGGACATCATGGCACGCGGCGACCGGAAGGACGTCCTACTCGTCGCCTACGGCGACATGGTACCCGTGGCTTTGGAAGCGGCGTCGCTGCTGCCGATGGGCGTGACCGTCGTCGACCCGGTGTGGGCGCTGCCCGTCTCGAAGTCGCTGGTGAAACTGGCAGGGGAATACCGTCTGGTCGTCAGCTTGGAGGACGACGTGGTGGTCGGTGGGCTGGGCCAGCGATTGCGCTTGGAGATGGAACACTCGGCTATCAACGTGCCGGGCCGGTGTCTTGGCTTGCCGGATATCTACCTGCCGGCCGGTTCCCGCGAGCAGGTGCTGTCGGAGGCCGGGTTGGATGTGGCCGCCGTGACAGCGGCCGTGGAGACCGCCTGGGGCTCAATCGACCCCGCCCGCTAGCGCCTTGGCGACGGCGGGGGCAACAAGGTCGATTTGCCACGGGCGGGCGTTTGCCCGAGCTAGTCGGTCACGCAGGCCGGCCTCAGAAAAGTCGGTGCCGTCGGGCCACAACACTTCGCTGAGCGTCGCCACTGTCATCAGGTTCTCCACCGGTACATCGTTTGCCTCCGCGACCTCGATTATGGACGGCCGAGCCAGGGCCCAACGTTTGGCGGCCGCCTCGTTGACACCCTCCCACAGGCGGGGCGGTGGTGTGCTGCGTCCGCTTGCCCGCGTCGGCCAGTGCCCCGGATCATCTTGCAGCGCCGCTTGGACGGCCGCCACCCAACGACCCCGGTGGCGCCTGGCAAGTCGTCCGGTGAAGCCTGCCTGCGAGCGGATAGCCTCAGGCACCTCGGCTGGTTTCATGTGCCCGAAGGCGACCGCCGCCCCTATCAGGTCGGCATCGACCAGTATCCGGCGCGGCGCGATGTCGATCTGCTCGGCTAAATCGTCCCGGACTTCCCACAGCCTCTGGGCGACGGCCAGATCGCGGGGCCGACGCAGCCGCCCAACGCCCTTGGCCGACCGCCAGCGGTCGGTTTCGGCGCCCGCCTCGACGGGGAACCGTGCCAGCACGTCATCGAACTCCTGCCGCGCCCACGCCGCCTTGCCGGCGGCTTCCAGATCGGCTGTGACGGCCCGATGCAAGTCCAATAGGTAATCGACGTCCAGCGCGGCGTAGTTCAGCCAGGATGCCGGCAGGGGACGTCGCGACCAGTCGTCGGCGGAGTGCGCCTTGGCCAGTTCGATTCCCAGATACCTGGTCAACATGGCGGAAAGCGACACCCGATCCAAGCCGAGAAGACGCCCCGCCAGTTCGGTGTCGAAGAGGCGTTGCGGCACCAACCGGACCTCGGCCAAGCAACTTAGGTCCTGGCTGGCTGCGTGGATCACCCACTCGCAATTGCTGAGTGCGGCCGATAGCTGGCTAAGGTCGGCCAGCGGCTCGGCGCCGGCCAAAGCGATCGGGTCGAGCAGCCGGGTGCCAATGCCGTCTTGCCGTACCTGAATGAGGTAGGCCTTCGACGAGTAGCGGAAGCTCTGTGCCCGCTCGGCATCGACGGCGACGGGTAGGTTCGGGTCGATCTGGCCGATGAGGTGCTGCAGGGCGGTCGCATCGGCGATGATGTCCACTGACATTTCCCGCGGCGTGATGACCAATTTCGGCGGCGCGGCGGGTATCACCTTCCGCCTCGCAGGTGTGGGCTGAAGGCGATGACACCGTCGACCAGTGGCTCCAAGCCGGCCAACTGGCACAGTAGCTCCTGCCACGCCTCGACCTGTCGGCTCATCGCCTGTTCGTCCACCACCGTCCATGAGCACCGCACCTCGATTTCGGCGCGGTCGGGCTTTGTATCCAGTTCGCCGAAACTGCGCGACGTCACGGTGGTGACGGTGCCGCTGGCAGCAGTGTATTCGGCGCCGGCATGACGCAGCGCGTCGATCAACCACGACCACGCCACGTCCGGTAGCAAGGGGTCATTGGCCATCTCGAAATCGATGTCTGCCTGGGCGTAGCTGACGATACGGGTGAAGCCGTCCCATGATTCGTCGCCGGCTGGGTCGTGAAGCACCACCAGCCGTCCAGATGCCGCCATGTCGTCGGTGGCGGTTGCGACCTCCGCCTCGAAGGCGATGGCGTTGGGAGCTAGTTTTTGCGGCGAGGTGATTTCGTGCGCCTGCACCTCCGGACGCCACTGAAAGTCGCGCAGGGCCGCAGCCATGACGTCGAAGTCAGTGCCATTGCGCCAGCGGTCGATCACAGCAGAAAGGCTAGTCGCATTCTGAGGGCCAGCACAGAAGGCACGCCGTCATTATGCCCGAGGTTGTGGGGGTGCATACTTGAGATATGCCGAATTCCAAACCAACCAAAGCCCCGTTACCCGCCGCGCAGTCGCTCAGTTCAGTGCTGAGATGCCCGCGCGGGCCAGTCGACGTGGCGTCCTTCAACACTGCGGCGACGCCGCTATTCGCGGGCCACGGCAAAAAGGACGCGGCAGACGCGGATGCGGCGGTCGAGGCGGTGCTGGTCGACCTGCAGGAGCGTCTGTTCGCCAATGCCCACGTCGACGACACGACCACGCCTGGTGCTGCTTCCAAGCCGGCTGGCAGCGTCTTGCTGGTACTGCAGGGCATGGATACAGCCGGCAAAGGCGGTGTCGTCAAGCACGTCATCGGCATGGTCGACCCGCAGGGCGTCAGCATCCGGGCGTTCAAGGCTCCGACAGCGGAGGAGCGGGCTCACGACTTCCTGTGGCGCGTCCGCAATGCCTTGCCGACGCCGGGCATGATCGGCATTTTCGACCGCTCGCATTATGAGGACGTGTTGATCCAGCGGGTTGAGTCCATGGCACCGGCCGAAGAGATTGAAGCCCGGTATGGGTTGATCAACGATTTCGAGCGTGAAGTGAGCGAATCTGGCACGCGCATCATCAAGTGTTTCCTCAACGTCTCGAAGGAGACCCAGAAGAAGCGCCTGACGGCCCGCCTGGACGACCCGACGAAGTACTGGAAGTACAACCCCGGCGATCTGGCCGTGCGGTCCAAATGGGCCGACTACATGGTGGCTTATGGCTTGGCACTGACGCGCTGCAACCAGGATTTCGCGCCTTGGTACGTCATTCCGTCCGACCACAAGTGGTACCGCAACTGGGCGATCGCGCAGATCCTGCTGGAGACTCTGCAAGACATGGATCTGACGTGGCCGAAGCCCACGTTCAGCGTGGCAGCCGAAAAGGCTCGCGTCAAGGCGAGCTAGCCGGTGCGCAGTCGGAAGAGCACCTCGCCGGCGTTGGGTTCGACGAACACGTCCGGGTCGGCCCGCAGGGCATCCAAGTCGAGGTCGTCGGGGGATAGGTAGTCGGCGTTTGCCGCCTCGATGATTTCACGCGGCACCTGGGTGCATAGCGTCAACTTGATGCGGTTGGTTTCGATGCCGGTCGCCGGGTCGAAGGTTCCGCCGCCACGGACGTGGGTCGAATGGGCCAGCACGGCCGTCGGCACGTCCTTGAACCGGTCCCATTGTTTGATGAAGTAGTCCATGCAGTGGTAGCCGATGTCGTAGATCTCGGGGTGCTGTTCGGCCAGTGCCTTGACGTGTGGCGCGTAGATGACGACCTCGCCGCCTTCGGCCATGGCCGGCTGGATCTTGTAGCAGCCTTTGGCGGCCGTCCACATGTCGGCGTAGCGCGTCGGCATCATGGCGACCACCTTTTTGAAGGGCTTATCGACGTACTCGATGTGCGAATCGGCGGCAACTTCGCTGGAGAGTGCCCAGGCATCGTCCAGTTCGCCCGTGGCCACGTATTCGATCTCGTCCGTGCCCGACTTGACGACCAAGCAAATGCCCAAGCGGTGGGTCGGTATCAGTTCCGCAGCGGCATTGATGACGGCTCGTACCGGTGTTACGCCGCGCTGGCCGATCAGGTCGTCAATACCGATTAGGGCACCCAGCCAGTGGCTCAAGTCGATGATCTCGTGGGTGGCGCAGCCGGGGATGAAGTATTTGTTGCCGCCGGAGATGCCCACCACCTCGTGTGGGAACACCGGCCCGATGACGATGGAGACATCGGCTTGCGCCACTAGGCGGTTCACCTCGACGCGGACGTCCTGCTTGAGCCGCCCGCCGGAGAGGCGTTCGATTTCGTCGGCTCTGATGGTGCCGACGTCGACTATGTTGGACAGGTCTTTCCACTCGTGGTTGAGCACCGTCAGGCCGGGGTATTTGGCCGCCACGCCCACACCCTCGGCGCCGAACCAGCACTCCAACTCGTCCGGGGTCATGTAGGCGTGCGTGCCCAGCGCGACGATGGCCGTCAGTGACGACACACGTCCGATCAGTTCGCGGTAGACCGTATTCATGACGCGGGGCAACGGGCAACTGCGTGTGCCATCCGGCACGACGAGGACGACGGTTTTGCCGTCCACCGGGAAGGTGGCCAGTTGGGCCGTCAAAAAGGCGTCGAGATCGTCCTGTGAGACGACTTGGCGGGCGCCACCGATAGAAGCCGTTTTGCTCACGATGTCCTCCAATGTTGGGTGATAATTCCATCGTAGAACCAAGCCAGCGGTGAGGCGCCAAGCGGTGTCTAACTCTACGCAACAATTTGGAAGGTCACCCTATGGCACTATTCAGCACATCAAGCAGGACCGGCAGGTGGCTGTGATCAATGTCCTTGACGGACGAGAGCAGCGTTACCGTTGGTTGCTTGCTGATTTCCTCCACGAAGGCGTCCAACTGCGAGTTGGTCGACAATTCGGCCCGGTAGCCGTCAGCGAACTGTTGCCATGAGCACTGCCCGGAATGAAAGCTTTGGCGTAACTGCGCGGTGGGCGTGATGTCTTTGGCCCAGAGGTCGATGTGGGCCGCCTCTTTGGTGACGCCACGAGGCCACAGACGATCAGCCAGCACGCGGAAGCCATCGTCTGGTGCAACCGGATCGTATATGCGCTTGAGCTGTATCCGCACAAAACTCGATTCTAGCCAGACCACGTTTATCCCCTTTGCCGCGCCACAGTTTGGTGCCGTCATAACGGCCCGGTCAGTAGATTGACACGATCACATTGAGCTGGCGGGCCGCCACGTTCGAATAGAAGCCAAGCAGGCCCTCATACTCGGCTTTCAGTGTCTGCCACAATTGGTCTTCGTCCGGTTTCGTCGACTCGGCCAGTGACGGGTACAGGTTGTTTTGACGGAACACCGCCAGGTCGCACCGGCCGCGCAGCCTGTCGATATCGACCGTTTCCAATGCGCCCAAAATGCGCGGCAACTCATCGTCTTCGGTCGCACCAATGAAGGATTCCACGTCATAAACATGCACGCCGACTATCGCCTCACTCAGCGGGTCGCTGTCGATGGGCTGGCTCGCGGACGCGCCAGTCAGGACGAAATGCAGCATGTCCCAGTTCTTGTCCAGGTCATATCCTGGCACGGTATCGTCCTCGCAGAACTGTTCAACGAGCTCGACGAGATCGTCCTCGCCAAGGTTCATCGTCGAGGCGAGCGCCGCGTCATCAACGGCCTGATATGAGGCAAGCATTCCCATAGGTTCTCCGATCTGAGACTCCCATTATTCCAAGTGGCCGACTCGATACCGGCAGTCCGCTCAGGTCTTGATTTCGCTTACCAGATGACGAAACCATTCCTGCTGCATGCCTGGCGTCTTTGTCATCACTGAGGCCAAACGTGTGCGAGCTTCCCAGCGGAAAGGTGTGGTCATGGGCGTTGAGCCGCGACGAACAGGGCAACGCATTCGTCGATGTCGGCGGTGGTTGTCTGCCATGAACTGACGCTGAGCCGGATGACTGGCTGGCCACGCCAGGTGGCGCCGCCACACCAGCATTTGCCACTGGATTGAATCTTTTCCAGTAGGGTTGCAGTCCGGCTAGCGTCGTCGCAGCGCATCACAATCTGGTTGAAGGCGACATCGTTGAGGACGATGAAACCATGGTTGGTCAATTGCTTCGCGAAGTATTGGGCCATCTCGCACAGGTGGTTGACAAGCTGGTCGACGCCATCCTTGCCGAAGAACTTCAAGGTCGCCCAAAGCTCGACGCTCCGGGCGCGTCGCGACATTTCGGGCGTGTAGAGCATGCCGTCGCGGTTGTCGCTGTATTGCAAGTACGAGCCGGTGGCTTGCATGGCGCCGGTCAGTGCGGCGCGATCCTTGCACAAAACGATGCCGCAGTCATAGGGAGCGTTGAGTGTCTTGTGGGCGTCGGCCGACCAGGAATCGGCCTTGGCCACCCCGTTGATGAGATGACGCGTGGCGTCGCAGGCGGCAGCCCACAGGCCGAAAGCACCGTCGATGTGCACCCAGGTGCCGGCCTGGTTCGCCATGTCGCAGATCTCGTCGATGGCGTCGAAAGCGCCGCCGTTGACGTTGCCTGCCTGCAGGATCACCAGCGTGTGGCTGTCGAACGGTGGCATGGCGTCGCGCATCATGCGGCCTTGCTCGTCACAGGGAACGATTTCCGCGTTCGCCTTGCCGAGGCCAAGCATGGAAAGGGCTTTCCAGACGCTGGAGTGGGCCTGCTCGCCGATCACAACCCGGATCGGCGGCGCCCCGAACAGGCCCTGCTCAGCTACGTCCCAGCCTTGACGAGCCAACAACGTGTTCCGGGCGGCGGCTAGGCCGCAAATGATGGCGGTGGACGATCCGCTGACAAACCCAGCCGCTGTGCCGTCAGGCAGGCCCAGCACGTCGACCAGCCATTTCTCGCAGATATCTTCTAGTTTCGCAGCGATAGGTGACATCACATAGAGGGCGGCATTTTGATCCCAGGCGTCAGCCAGCCATTTGGCGGCGACAGCGACGGGGGTGATGCCACCGTTGACGAAACCGAAATAGCGCCCGCTGTTCTGGCCCACTGTGTTGGGGGAGCCGACTTCATTCAGCAGTTGCAGGATCTCTGTCGGCGACCCGGGTGACGTGGGCATCGGCTCGTCTAGGCGTTCAAGAAGAGCGAGCGATTCAGCCGATGGAAAGGCGTCCATATCTCGCGCGCCGTCAAGGTAGTTGCACGCCGCTTGCTGCGCCTGCTCGAAGAGCAGACGGTTGGCGACCTGCCCATTCATTTCGTCATGGAGTGCTTGGAACGACATTCGGCAGCCCCTTTCTTTTCGATGAAGTCTATCGGGACAACTCGTTGTCGGGCCTGATTTCTAGCCAGCGACAGACAGTAGGATGACGCAATGAGCATTCGGCCTATGAGC
>Ga0123357_10002811_pt1 | contig 19646 bp, 17 predicted proteins | sample TergutEmb28metaG_FD_89873 | JGI IMG/M metagenome (GOLD analysis project Ga0123357, IMG submission 89873) | Embiratermes neotenicus P4 segment gut microbial communities from Petit-Saut dam, French Guiana - Emb289 P4 | ecosystem: Host-associated > Arthropoda: Insects > Digestive system > Gut ...
CAAGCCGTTGCCGAACCTTACATAAGAAGAAAAGCGATCCGCCATTTTGAGAAAGGGAGAGTTGTTATCTTTGGTGCAGGTACCGGCAATCCGTTTTTTACTACTGATACCGCCGCAAGCCTTCGGGCAATGGAGATAGGAGCGGAGGTTATCCTCAAAGGGACAAAGGTTGACGGTGTTTATTCCGCTGATCCCAAAAAATATCCTGACGCAGTGAAATATGATGAACTGACTTATATTGAAGTCCTGAAAGACGGGTTGCAGGTAATGGACGCAACGGCAACCTCTCTGTGTATGGATAATAAGCTTCCTATTGTTGTGTTCAATGTTGGCGTTCCCGGTAATCTTAAACGTGTTATTATGGGTGAGAAGATCGGAACTATAGTGAAAGGAGAAAAACCATGATTAAAGATGTTATTAATGGTATGAAAGCTCACATGGATAAAACCATTGATGTCCTTCGTAAAGAGTACCAAAAAGTAAGGACAGGAAGAGCAAACACCGGAATTCTCGACAGTATAATGGTTGACTACTATGGGAATCCGTCTCCTATTAATGCTGTGGCGACCCTTGCTGTTCCGGAGCCACGGACAATTACGATATCACCATGGGAAGCTAAGATGATACCTGTAATTGAGAAGGCTATCTTAAATGCTAATATTGGTCTTACGCCGTCCAATGACGGTAAACTTATCCGTTTAATACTCCCTCCCTTGACCGAAGAACGTAGAAAAGAGATTGTTAAGGACCTTAAGAGGAAGGCCGAAGATGATAAGGTTGCGTTAAGGAATATTAGGCGTGATGCTATTGAAAAGCTTAAAAAGCTTGAAAAAGATAAGCAGATTTCAGAAGACGATCTTAAGCGTGCTGAAAAAGAGGTACAGGAAGTTGTAGATAGCTATATAGCAAAGGTAGAAGAGGTCTTTGTTCATAAAGAGAAAGAGGTTATGGAGGTCTGATTTTAAAATAGATGACTTCGACTTCTGGTCATATATGGCGTTGCCGTTGTTGCGTTTTGTTCGATGACTGTAGGGGCGCGATTTATCGCGCCCTCATTGGGGAATGAGTGGCAACGAAGTTGCCAAATCTTCATAACCGTAGGCCGTTGGCCTGTGGAGATACGATAAACACCATATCTGCCTGAAAGGCAGGACTACCTAAGGTACTGCCTTTCAGGCAGGAGTATGCTTGCATAGTTCAGCCGCAGGTCGTTGACCTGCGGTTATTAAAATCAAGCCCGCCTGGGCTAAAATATAAATCAGTCGGAAACAAGCGAGCTCAGGTATTACCGCAGATCACAGGTAAAAAATGCAATCAGTCGGAGAGATGTGACTTCGGCTTTTTATCATTTGGTTTAATGTTATGACAGAAAAATCTTCTTCTATAGACAGGTCTGATCTTTTATCCGAAAGATTGCCGGGGCATTTGGCAATTATTATGGATGGCAATGGACGGTGGGCCAAAGCAAGAATGCTTCCTAGGATTATGGGGCATCGTAAGGGTGTACAGACTGTTCAGGCAATAGTTGAAGAATGTTCCGAGCTTGGCATAAAGTTTTTAACGCTTTATGCCTTTTCAGCGGAAAACTGGTTACGCCCCAAAACTGAAGTAACAGCCTTAATGATGCTATTAAAGAAGTATATAAAAATGGAAGTGCCAAGAATGATGCGGAATAATATCCGCTTTAGAACAATAGGCAATCTGAAAGAATTACCTGAAGATATACAAGCAGAGCTTGAAAATGCCATTTCAGAAACAGCTTCAAATAATGGGATGACGTTAACTCTTGCCCTTTCTTATGGCGGCCGCCAGGAGTTGGTAAATGCGGCAAAATCTTTTGCAGCTAAGGTGATTGCCGGTGAACAAAGAATTGATGATCTTGATGAATCCACATTTGCCTCTTTTCTATATACTGATAATATTCCAGATCCTGACCTCCTCATAAGAACAGGCGGCGAGATGAGGATAAGTAATTTTCTTCTCTGGCAGCTTGCATACTCTGAGCTTTATTTTACTGAAACAAGCTGGCCGGAATTCAGCCTGAAAGAGCTTTACAAAGCTTTACTTGATTACCAGGCAAGGGAGCGGCGGTTTGGCCTTACAGGCGAGCAAGTCAGAAACCTTATGTGACGCAGGCTTTTGGTCATATGTTGCGTTGCCTTTGTTGTGCATTGATTGGCGTAGGGGCGGCAACCTGCCGCCCGCCGTTTCGTTGGTTGCAATCGCGGGCGGCAGAATGCCGCCCCTACAACTAAACGGTATAGAGTGAGGAGTCGGAGGCAAAGCGCCTTGAGGAGTGCATTGTGAAATTACGTATCATCACTGCAATAATTGCTTTACCACTTCTGATTCTCCTCATAGCAAAAGGCTCTGTTCTTCTGTTTACACTATTTATATGCCTTTTATCTTTTTTAGGATTGATAGAGTATTATCAAATGGCTCTTCCTGAGAGGAGAGCTATGTCTTATCTGATTGCAGCAGCAGGCGGGATCCTCCCATACTTTTTTATGAATCGGCGCTGGGATATTCTGGTTATTTCAATTACATTCTTAACGCTGGTAATTTCAACAGTTCTTCTTTTTAACTTTAAAGATATAAAACAGGTAGCGGCAGAGGCCGGCATCTTTGTTTTTGGGCTAATCTATATACCCCTTCTTCTCGGTTATCTTGTTTTATGTCGTGCCGGTAGTTACGGGGCTTATTGGATATTCCTTATGCTCTGTATTGTGATGTCCGGGGACAGCGCTGCGTATTTTATCGGATGCAAATTCGGAAAGCATAAATTATATCCTGTTGTCAGCCCCAATAAGAGCATAGAAGGTGCTATAGGTGGTTTGGTTGGGAGTCTGGCAGGGGCATTTATATTTAGAATGCTGTTCTTTCCGGAACTTCCGGTTCTTTTATGCGGAGCAACTGCTGTTGTAGCCGGTGCTTTCGGTCAGATAGGAGATCTTTTTGAGTCTTTAATAAAAAGGAGTTGTGGAGTTAAGGATTCAGGGAAGATAGTTCCGGGGCATGGGGGAATACTGGACCGCCTTGACAGTATTCTTTTCGCAGCTCCTGTTATATGGCTGGCTTCTGTTATATTGTACTTTATGGTTCATAATGGGGTTTAAATGAAAGTTATGCGACGACGATTGTGGATAGTCTTAATTTTATGTTTGGCTCTGGTAGCTGCGAATGGACACGTGGCTGGCGCAGCGATAACTCCATATGATTTTATCAGTCTCTGCAGCGATGGGACTCCACAAGCAGTCCAAGCAGAGCTTGCTGGCGGAGCGGATGCTAACGCGCGTGATGGGGGTGGCAACAGAACGGCTCTGATGTGGGCTGTTCAAAACAACGAAAATCCTGAAATGATTAGTGTCCTGTTGCGAGCCGGTGCAGATGTGAATGCGCGGGATAAATGGCAAGGCAGAACAGCCCTAATGATTGCCGCAGAAAGCAACAGAAATCCGGAGGTAGTGAATATGCTGGTACGGGGTGGAGCCGATGTCAACGCACAAGACAATGACGGCTCCACGGCTCTGATGTTTGCCGTCGGAAACGATAGGAATCCGGAGGCGGTTAGCATACTGGTGCAGGCTGGAGCTGATGTCAACGCGCGAGACAGGTTTGACCAGACGGCTTTGATGTTAGCTGCAGTAAAGAATACTCACCCGGAGGTGTTCAACGTCCTGGTGAAGGCCGGAGCGGATGTGAATGTGCATACGAATGATACTGGCAGGACTGCCTTGATGATGGCGATCGGCTGGCCATGCAATAAGCCGCCTGAAGCGATTAATATTCTATTGAGGGCAGGGGCAAATGTAAACGCACGGGACAAATTCGGCAATACGGTGCTGATGCAGCCTATATGTGACCCCAAGTGGGAAAAAATGTTGATCAAGGCTGGGGCAAAGAAGAGAAGAGCATATTGAATTGTTAAGCGAGGAAGTATGAAGAAACTTGCAATACTGGGATCTACGGGTTCTATAGGGGTGAGTACGCTGGATATAGTTGCGTCTGCGCCGGATAGATTCAAAGTTGAGGCCCTTACAGGTGGCAAAAATATTGAGCTTCTGGCAGAACAGATTAAGGCTTTTTCTCCGAAAGTAGTGTCTGTTCTGGATAAAGAAGATGCTGCGCAACTTGCGGGAATGCTCCCTTCTGCTAACAGGCCTGAAATATTTTCCGGTGTTGAAGGGATGATAGCTGCCGCAACAACACCTGATGCGGATATGGTTGTTGCTGCTATTGTGGGGGCGGCAGGTCTGGTTCCCACAGCCGCAGCAATAAAGGCTGGTAAAGATATTGCCCTTGCTAATAAAGAGACACTTGTTACGGCAGGCCGCCTTTTTATGGATATGGTGAAAAAAGCCGGAGTTAAGCTTTATCCTGTGGACAGCGAGCATAGCGCTGTATTTCAGTCTATAGAGGGTCACAGAAAGCAGGATATTTCAAAAATTATTCTTACCGCTTCAGGAGGGCCTTTTTTACATACTCTAATAGATCAGTTGAAAAATGTAACGGTTCAGGATGCTTTGAATCATCCAAACTGGAGTATGGGTAAAAAAATAACAATAGACTCCGCTACAATGATGAACAAAGGGCTTGAGGTTATTGAAGCAAAATGGCTTTTTGATACTGAGGTTGACAAAATAAAAGTTAATATACATCCTCAAAGTATTATTCATTCAATGGTTGAGTATATTGATGGTTGCGTTATTGCCCAATTGGGAACTCCTGATATGAAAACTCCTATTGCTTACGCTCTTTCTTATCCTGAAAGGATCCCTACAGGGGTTAAACCTCTTGATCTTACTGATATTGGGGAGCTTACTTTTTTAAAGCCTGATATGGAGAAGTTTCCCTGTTTAAAGCTTGCGTATGAGGCTATAAAAGCAGGTGAGAGTATGCCGGCGGTGATGAATGCCGCAAATGAAGTGGCGGTTGAAGCTTTTTTGAAAGGTATTCTCAGGTTTGTGCAGATTCCGAAACTTATTCAAATGGTAATAGACCAGCATGAACCAAAAGAGTTCTCCTGTGTGGAAGATGTGCTTAAGGTTGATTTATGGAGCAGAAAAAAATCCAGAGAGGTGATGAAAACTCTTTGATCTGTGATAGTATTTAAAAGGTAGTAACAAGTATTTTCAGGAGTAAAGATGTTTATATATAAGGCCCTATATTTTATAATTATAGCGGTTGTTGTTCTTGGCCCACTTATTTTTGTCCATGAACTTGGACACTTTATATTTGCCAAGCTGTTTGGGGTAAAAGTCGAGACATTTTCGTTGGGCTTCGGACGTAAATTGATCGGGAAAAAAATCGGGGAAACCGAGTACATTTTATCACTTCTTCCTCTTGGCGGTTATGTAAAGATGCTTGGTGATTCTCCCGATGTGGAGCTTGCTGAAGAGGAAATTCCACGCTCTTTTCTGGGTAAGGCCCCTATAAAGCGTATTGTCATTGTAGCTGCCGGCCCGATATTCAATATAATCTTTGCTTATCTGATTTTTGTAGTCAGCTTTATGATAGGCGTGCCGGTACCGACTGCACATATCGGCGATGTTATGAAAGGTTCTCCCGCCGAGATTGCGGGCTTAAAAACAAATGACCTTATTCTCTCTGTAAATAACAAGGCTATGGATTCATGGGTTGATTTTACAGAAAGCATTGCTGAAGCTAATGGCAGACCTTTGGCTATAAAAGCAAAACGTGGCGATCAGATTCTCTCTTTTAATATAACACCCGCCGTAGGCACTACTGATGACATATTCGGAGAAAAAGTATCACGCCCCATGATAGGGGTAAGTATGTCGAATATTAAAAAAACAGTCAGTTACTCTTTACAGGATTCTATTGTAAATGGCGGTAAAGAGGCTTTAGGAGCTTCTACATTAATTGTAAAGAGTATACAGAAACTGATTGAAGGTAAAGTCCCTTTAAGTTCTATAGGAAGCCCCATTTTAATAGCGAAAGTAGCAGGCGACAGAGCAAAAGAGGGATTGGTAAGTTTTTTGTGGATTGTAGGTTTTGTTTCAATTAACCTTGGACTTTTGAATTTTCTTCCTATTCCCATTCTTGACGGAGGGCATATTGTTTTCTACGGCTGGGAGATGATTTTCAGAAAACCTATGAATATAAGAGTCAGAGAAATCGGGCAGCAGCTTGGCCTGATTTTTCTGATAAGCCTTATGGTACTGGCTATATATAATGATCTTATACGGTTTATTTTTAAACGCGGGTTTATGCCTTGAAAATACTCACAATAGATACATCAACAGATGTGGGGAGTGTTGCGGTTACCGCTGATAAAAAGCTTTTATATGAAGAACTTTTTCCTGGCGGGGTGTCAACTACTGACAGGTTAGCATCATCAGTTAATATAGCCCTTAAGCAGTTATCAATTAATCCCGTAAATCTGGATTATATAGGCGTTGCAACCGGGCCCGGCTCTTTTACAGGGATACGTGTTGGAATTGCCTTTGCAAAGGGGTTGTCATACTCTACAGGAGTCCCTGTTGCGGGTTTTTCATCTCTTGAGCTTTTAGCGATGAATGGAGTCCCTTCTTATATCCCGATATGCCCTATGGCAGATGCAAGAAAAAAAGAGGTTTATACCGCTCTTTACAGATATGATAACTGTTTGATAAAGGTGTTATCTGAGCAGGCGGCTGATCCCAGCCGTTTTTTGGATTCCATTGAAGGTGAAGTGCTTTTTATAGGTGTGGGAGCAGTTTTATATAAATCCCTTATTTTAGATAAAATGGGAGATAAGGCAAAATTTGCTCCGGATCATCTCCATTTCCCAAGAGCTTCTGCCGGCGCTTTCCTTGTGCAGCAACAGGCTGAAGCCGGCGTTAAATCTTCGTTTGAGCTTACCCCAGAGTATCTTAGGCTTCCTGAAGCTGAGTTGAACAAAGTCCGTAAACAGCTATAACCTATCCTAATTTATTGACAATAGAGTGATAATTGTATTATCTTTACCAATCAACGTAAATCTCTAACATATTTAATTTACGGGATTTTTTGTATAACCAACAATGATTGACAAGTAATGAAATTCATTTTTACCGCTAGTTTCGGTGTTTGGAGTGATAAGTATGCGTAGCGACACTATAAAAAAAGGTTTGGAAAGAACACCACACAGAGCTCTTCTTAAAGGGGCCGGAGTACCGGACTCAGCTTTTGAAAAGCCTTTCATAGGAGTAGCTACCAGCTTTACCGATCTGATCCCGGGTCATGTGGGGATGCGTGATCTTGAGAGGTATATTGAAAAAGGGGTTCATTCCGGCGGTGGATACTCATTCTTTTTTGGCATACCAGGGGTTTGCGATGGGATATCTATGGGGCACAAGGGGATGCACTATTCCCTCCCTACCCGTGAACTGATTGCCGATATGGTTGAATCAATTACTGAAGCTCACAGGCTTGACGGGCTTGTACTTCTGACAAACTGTGACAAAATAACTCCGGGTATGCTTATGGCTGCTGCCAGGCTTGATATCCCCTGTATAGTTGTTACTGCGGGGCCGATGTTAAGCGGCCGCGGCAGAGATGGCCGTAAGTTCTCTTTTATAACAGACTCCTTTGAAGCAATGGCGCGTTATAAGGCTGGTGTAATTGATGATAAAGAACTTAAAATGTGTGAAGACAACGCTTGCCCAGGGGCAGGATCCTGTCAGGGACTTTTTACGGCAAACACAATGGCAATCTTAACTGAAACAATGGGTATGAGCCTTCCCCGCTGCGGAACAGCTCTTGCTGTATCTGCTATGAAACGGCGTATTGCCTTTGCCTCAGGGGAAAAAATAGTTGATCTTGTACGTAACAACGTAACTCCAAGGAGTATAATGACCCGTGAAGCTTTTGAAAACGCTATAAGGGTAGACCTTGCCCTTGGAGGTTCGTCAAATACGGTACTTCATCTCCTTGCCATAGCCAATGAAGCAGGTGTTGAGCTCCCCCTTGAAACTTTTGATATCCTGTCCAAAGAGACGCCGCAACTGGCATCCATGAACCCTGCAGGTGAATATTTTATGGAAGATCTTGATATTGCAGGTGGCGTTGCCGGCGTACTGAAACAGCTGGGAGATAAGATAAAAGATGCTCCAACAGTTTTTGGTCTTACTACAAAACAGTTGGCAGCCAGTATTGACGGGGTAGATGAGGAGGTAATTCATCCTATGTCAAACCCGATCAAACAAGAAGGAGGTATTGCTGTCCTCTTCGGCAATCTAGCGCCGAAGGGGGCGGTAGTCAAGCAGTCAGGAGTTTCGGCCCCTATGATGCAGTTTGAAGGGAAAGCCAGATGCTTTGACTCAGAAGAGCTTGCAATGGCTGCAATTATGAATGGTCAAATCGTTTCGGGAGATGTTGTTGTTATTCGCTATGAAGGGCCGAAGGGTGGCCCTGGAATGCGTGAGATGCTGGCTCCTACGGCTGCAATTATGGGAATGGGACTTGGCGACTCTGTTGCCCTTATTACTGACGGACGTTTTTCAGGGGGGACAAGAGGGCCATGTATAGGGCATATTTCACCTGAAGCTGCTGAAGGTGGAATAATAGCTTTTGTAGAAGATGGCGACCGTATAAAACTTGATATACCAAATAGAAAGCTGGAGCTTCTTGTGGACGACGCTGTTCTTGCAGAGCGCCGTACAAAGTGGGTACAGCCTGAGCCAAAGATAAAAACAGGATGGTTGTCAAGATATGCGAAGGTTGTTACGTCGGCGTATACAGGGGCTGTTACAAAGGCTTGATGTTGATTAGTTTTTTATGGAGGTTATTTATATTATGAAGATGAACGGAGCGAGAATTCTCCTTGAATGTCTCAAAAAAGAGGGTGTTGACCTTATGTTCGGATACCCTGGTGGGACAGTTATAAATATTTATGATGAGATTCACAAAATAAAAGGGATTAGGCATATACTCCCTCGTCATGAGCAGGGGGGTACCTTTGCTGCGGAAGGTTATGCCAGGGCGACGGGTAAAGTAGGTGTTATGCTTGCCACATCAGGCCCTGGGGCTACAAATACCGTTACAGGAATTGCAAATGCTTATATGGATTCAATTCCAATGGTAATAATCACAGGTCAGGTATCAACAAACCTTATAGGTAATGATGCCTTTCAGGAGGTTGATATTATTGGGATAACCAGGCCATGTACAAAGCATAGTTTTCTGGTAAGGGATGTAAATAATCTGGCAACAATAATGAAAAAGGCGTTCTATATCGCCAGAACCGGCCGGCCTGGGCCTGTTCTTGTTGATGTGCCTAAAGATGTTCAAATAGCTGAGACGGAGTTTGTATATCCTGAAACTATAGAGCTTCGCAGTTATAAGCCTACAGTTGGTGGGCATTTAAAACAGACAGAGCGCGCAATTTCAATGATTTTTGAGGCAAAAAGACCTGTTGTTTACGTCGGAGGAGGGGTTGTGCTTGCAGATGCCTCTGCAGAACTGTTTAAGTTCTGTAAAGCTCTTGATCTCCCTGTAACTACAACACTTATGGGACTCGGAGCCTATCCTGAGAATGATGTCAATTCATTGAGAATATTAGGTATGCACGGGACATATTATGCAAATATGGCTGTTACAAACTGTGATTTGCTAATTGCTGTCGGAGCCCGTTTTGATGACCGTGTTACAGGAAAACTGGCTACTTTTGCCCCCACTGCGAAGATAATTCATATAGATGTTGACCCTACATCTATAAAGAAGAATGTCCGGGTTGATCTCCCTATTGTCGGGGATGTTAAAGATGTTCTTGGTAAGATGATAAAAGAGGCTGATAATAATAAAGATAAGGTGAAATCTTTTAAAGCCGCTCTTAAACCATGGCATAAGGATATAGCGGAGTGGAAGAAGAAGTATCCTCTCAGCTACAAGCAGACATCAAGCATTATCAAGCCTCAGTATGTAATAGAGAAGTTAAGAGAGCTTTCGGATGAAGATGCCATTTTAGCCACTGATGTCGGTCAGCACCAGATATGGGCAGCCCAGTTCTTCAATGTTAATCAACCGAGAACATTCCTTACTTCAGGGGGGCTCGGCAGTATGGGGTTTGGTTTGCCTGCTGCAATGGGTGCCCAAGCTGGCTTTCCAAAAAGACAGGTTATAGCAATCTGCGGTGATGGTGGCTTTCAGATGAATATGCAGGAGATAGCTACCCTGGTTCAAAATCGCCTTCCTGTTAAGGTGGCTATTATCAATAATAATTTTTTAGGTATGGTTCGCCAGTGGCAGGAACTTTTCTTTGATAGACGCTACTCGCAAACCTGTATGGAGTTTCCTATAGATTTTATCAAATTAGCGGAAGCCTTTGGCGCTACAGGATTGCAGGCAACAAAGAGAGATGAAGTGGAAGATGTTATAAAAAAAGGGTTTGCAACTCCGGGGCCTGTAATTATGGAGTTTAAAGTTGCCCGTGAAGAAAAAGTTCTTCCAATGGTTCCGGCCGGAGCGTCTCTGAATGAGATGGTTCTTAATGCTTAAAAGGTTATTCGGAGGTTTAGAGTGAAATATACAATATCGGTTCTGGTTGAAAACGAATTTGGCGTTTTAGCCAGAGTTGTTTCTTTATTTGCAGGGCGCGGCTTTAATATTGATTCTCTTACCGTAGCTCCTACAAGCGATAGTACAGTATCCAGGATTACACTTGTTACCCGGGGTGATGAAAAGATATTAGAGCAGGTATCAAAACAATTAAATAAGCTCATTGATGTTGTTAAAGTAATAGATTTCACGGATGGGAGCGGTATAGAACGTGAGATGGCTCTTATCAAAGTAACTGCTGAAGATGAGAACAGGGCTGAAGTATTGCGTCTTGTTGATATATTCCGTGCAAAAATTATTGATGTAACACCAAAATCTTATACGATTGAAGTGACCGGTGCGCCTAGCAAAATTGACGCGATACTTGAACTTTTAAAACCCCTTGGTATGAAGGAGCTTGTTCGTACAGGTACTGTGGCAATTGGTCGTGGATTTAAAAGTTGGAAAGTGTAGAATCAGATAAAAACAGCTCTTTATAGAGTAAATACAAATGGAGGGATAAATGAACATTTATTACGATCGTGATTGTGACCTTGCTCTTTTAAAAGGCAAGAAAATTGCCATAATTGGTTATGGTTCTCAGGGGCATGCCCATGCAAATAACCTTAAGGATTCTGGCGCTGATGTTGTAGTAGGCTTGAGGCCTGAGTCTGCTTCCGTAAAGAAAGCCAAAGACGCCGGACTTACAGTTCTTTCAACGTCTGAAGCAACAAAAATGGCGGATATAGTTATGATTCTTATGCCTGACGAAATACAGGGCGATATATACCGTCAGGATATTGCTCCGTATCTTAAACAGGGAGCATATTTGGCTTTTGGCCATGGTTTTAATATTCACTTTGGTCAGATTACTCCGAGAGATGATATCAGTGTAATAATGATTGCTCCAAAAGGGCCGGGGCACCTTGTACGTTACGAGTATACCAGGGGTGGCGGGGTTCCATGCCTTATCGCAATTCATCATGACGCAAAAGGTGACGCAAAAGAAGTTGCCCTTGCATATGCTTCCGGCATTGGTGGTGGCAGAGCAGGCATAATTGAAACAAGCTTCAAAGAAGAAACTGAAACAGACCTCTTTGGTGAGCAAGCTGTACTTTGTGGCGGTATCTCTGCCCTTATTCAGGCAGGTTTCGAGACTCTTGTTGAAGCAGGCTATGCTCCTGAAATGGCGTATTTTGAATGCCTTCACGAAACAAAACTTATTGTTGACCTGATTTACGAAGGCGGCATTGCTAATATGCGCTATTCCGTTTCCAACACAGCGGAGTATGGCGATTTGACCCGTGGACCAAGGGTTATTAACTGTGAAACAAAGAAAGAGATGAAAAAAATACTTAAAGAGATCCAGAATGGAGAGTTCTGTAAAGAGTGGATGCTTGAGAATAAGGTAAATACTCCTACTTTCAATGCTCTTCGTCGTAAAGGGGCTGCACACCAGATCGAAGAGGTAGGGGCACGCCTCCGATCAATGATGGCATGGATTGGGAAGTCTAAGATTGTGGATAAAACTAAGAATTAGCAGTTGATATTTTTTGAAAAATAGCCGGAAAAGAGGACAGGCACTATATCTCTTTTTTCCGGCTTTGTTATATGACTTCGGCTGAGGGAAGCGTGGGGTCAGAAATATGTAAGCTCATAATACACCTGACTTTACAGGTTTTCGCACACTTAATGGCATAGGATTTTATGTAGGGGCGGCAATCTGCCGCCCGTGTTGTCGGGCGACCGGGGACGGTCGCCCCTACACAACCAAGATACGCTGCAGGCAGCGCAGCATATGTCCAAAAGCCGAAGTCAAAGAATAGAGATGCAGATGAGAAATCAAAATAAACCCATAGCTACTGAAGGCTACCCCTCCATTGCAGGTTTTGCGGTAACGACTGTTATCTGCTGCCTCATTGTCTATATTGCTCATTTTCTGTTTTTCTCGGTTTTTGCCGGTATATTCTTGATTCTTACAGTTTTTTCTATCTTCTTTTTTAGAAACCCCGAACGCACAACCCCTACTGATGAGAACAGCGTGATAGCCCCTGCCGATGGTACAGTAATCTATCTCGGAGAAGCTTTTGAAGATCATCTTAAGGAAGAGATGATTAAAATCAGTATTTTTATGTCAATTTTTAATGTACATATAAATCGCGTTCCTGTTACAGGGAAAGTGCTTGACTCATACTACATAAAAGGTAAATTTTTGGATGTCCGGGATAAAAGAGCAACTTTTGAAAATGAGAGAAATGCTCTTGTTCTTGAGACACTGAAAGGGGTTAAGCTGGTAGTTGTACAGGTAGCTGGGCTAGTTGCCAGGAGGATAGTCTGTTATCCCAAAGTCGGAGAGATGTTAACCCGCGGGAAGAGATACGGGCTAATCCGGTTTGGGTCAAGACTTGATGTTTTTCTCCCAAAAGATACTGAAATAAAGGTATCTATGGGTGAAAAAACACGCTCAGGTGAAACGGTTTTAGGAATACTCAAATGAACAGTGAAATACCAACAGATGATACTACCCGAAGACGGGAGAGTATGAAGAAAGGTATTTATATTCTTCCGAACCTGTTTACTACCGGTAGCCTGTTTGCAGGATTTTACGGGATTGTTGCTGGGGTTAACGGTAATTATAGAACGGCCGCAATATGGATACTTGTTTCCGCTCTGTTCGACGGCCTTGATGGTAAGGTTGCTAGGGCAACAGGGACAATGAGTAAATTTGGTGTAGAGTATGATTCCCTCGCAGATCTAGTCGCATTTGGTGTAGCTCCTGGTCTGCTTATGTATCTTTGGGCGCTTCGTCCATTTGGTCGGTTAGGCTGGCTTGCGGCATTTCTTTTTGTTGTCTGCGCTGCTCTCCGTCTTGCAAGGTTCAATGTTCAGGTAGAGACGGTGGAAAGTAAACGGTTTATAGGACTCCCTTCGCCTGCCGCTGCAAGTATGGTATCTATAACTATCCTCTTCTTCTATCATATGGGGTGGGACAGCTCTTATAGAAAATTGGCGATATTGATTCTTATCTATTGCTTGGCGTTTCTTATGGTTTCCAATGTTAAATACTACTCTTTTAAAGATCCTGGCATTATCAAGCGCCAGCCGTTTGGCTTTTTGGTTTTAGCTGTTGCACTGCTCATTATTATTGCTGCTGAACCTACAGTAATGATGTTTGCTTTACTTGGATGTTATATATTTTCCGGGCCTGTTACTGCTCTTATCTCATGCCCTAGAAGAAGGCGTTTGGGAAAAGCTATTCGTAAGCGTAAGCGGCGTGAATCAGTAGGGCAGCAGGAATAATAACAATGTATGGACGTGCACCGGGCGTCCCGATAACAAATAATCCCTTACAGAGGCACAGAGAGCACAGAGAAAATCTTTTATTTCTTTTCACCACAAGGTGCGCAAAAGTTTCGCAAAGGACGCTATTTTAAAAACATTCAAAATTCTTTTTTTGTGTCCTTTGCGTGCTCCTTGCGTTCTTTGCGGTTTATGTTTTATTTTCGTGTTTTTCGCGTATTTCGCGGTTGAAAATTAAAAACTATGTAGGGGTGCACAGTGTGCGCCTGATTAACTTTTTCTGGAATGGAAGCTTTTCATAAGGTACAATCTGTTGCATGAAGCTCTTGTTAACAACACTCCATGCAAAGTATATTCATTCTTCTATCGCCCTTCCTTACCTTGCTGTTTCTGTAAGAACTGTTCCTAATCTTGTAGTTAGTATAAGGGAGTATTCAATAAACGACCGGACAGAGTCTATCTTATCCAAAATCATTAGTGAAAATGCGGATATTGTAGCTTTTTCTTGCTATATCTGGAATATATCGGAAACACTGAAAATAGTTTCCGATCTTAAGCTTGTAAGGCCTGATATATTTATTGTTTTAGGTGGGCCTGAGGTTTCTTTCGGTTGTAACGAGCTTCTTTTGAGTAATCCTGCTGTCGACTTTATTGTTCGGGGAGAAGGTGAGGAGACTCTTTTTGAGCTTATCAGCGCCCTGACTTTACATAGAGAGGATAATAATGGGTTACTGAGCGCTCTTTCAAATATTGCCGGGATAACTTTCAGGTGTTATGAAGAGGTTGTAAATACTGCACCAAGAGCTGTTTTACAGAATCTGGATTCTATTCCGTCCCCTTTTGTTGCTGGTTTTGTTGATGATTCAAAGCCTCTTCTGTATTTTGAGACTTCCAGAGGCTGCCCTTTTTCGTGCGCTTTCTGTACGTCATCTATTGAAAAAGGTGTGAGGCCATTTTCAACAGGACGTGTTGAAAATGATCTTATGCTGCTTATGAAACGGGATGGCCTTACTGTTAAGTTTGTGGATAGAACCTTTAACTACGATGCCGAAAGAGCGAACCATATATGGGAATTTATTCTTAGGTATAATCGGTCTGCGAAGTTTCATTTTGAAATAAAAGCGGAACTTCTTACAGATTCAAATTTTAAAGTTCTTAGCATGGCGCCGGCAGATATGTTCAGGTTTGAGATAGGAGTGCAATCGACAAATTCCACTGCTTTAGACAGTGTTGGGAGAGAATCGGATTTTCCGCGACTATTTGAAAATATAAGCCGTTTAAGGAATGAAACAGAGGTTACGCTTCACCTTGATCTTGTGGCAGGCCTTCCCGGTGAGGATATTGCCGGATTTTTAGATTCTTTGGAGAAACTTTTAAATCTTTCTCCTCATTTTATACAGATTGAACTTCTAAAGGTGCTTAAGGGAACCGCTATGAGGAAAATTGGCGCTGAGAATGATTATATCTTTTCAGCGGCACCTCCGTACGTTGTGTTAAAAAACCGATGGCTCTCTTTTGAGGATACAGTACATATCCGTAAAATTGCTGAAATTATAGAAAAATTTTACAACAAAGGGGCATTTAAAGCCACTTTAAAGAGAATTTCAGAGATTGAGCCTTTAAGTGTGGTGTTTGATGCAATGGCAAAGTCTGTTGATATAAGTTCGACTCTTTTGCATGAACCTTTTTCATTTTTTGTTAAGTTTATTAAAGGCCGTTATGAGCCGGAGAAGGGACTCCTTTTAATGGATGCGCTCCGTTTTGATTACTGTATGCAAGGGTATCCGGGCAGCGGTTTCCCTGATTTTCTGTCTGATAATAGCGCAATTTCCGGTAGCCCAAAAGCGCCGATTCCACATGCGGAAATAGCTGAGAGAGCCGGGATTTTTCCTAGTGTGCGGCTCAGCACTTTCAGTGCAATGTTTATGATGGATTATGCGAAAGATTTTGAGGAAGATTCTCCGGTAAGACTTACTTTTGTATATGTTCTTTCCGTGAGTAGAAAAGCTGTGAATGTTATCTCAGTGTAGGGGCGATCATTGATCGCCCGTGTCGTTGGGCGCACACTGTGCGCCCCTACATCAATGCCATACATTCTTTAAGGTTTGCCGTGAAGTCTGCAAGATCTTCCAGTTTCGTATCCCCCATATGAGCTATACGGAATGTTTTACCTTTAATTTTCCCATACCCGTCATCAAAGGCATAGCCACGTTCACCCATCATTGATTTTAACTTTGCGAGATCAACTTCTCTCTTATTAACCCCACATGTAAGGGTCATTGACCTGTAAGGCTTTTCAGGGAATGTCTCAAAGCCTTCGGAAAGTACCCACTCTCTTACGAAATTGGCAATTTCTTCATGTCGCTTCCATCGCGCTTCAAGACCTTCCTCAAATATTCGCTGAAGCTGTAAATCCATTGCATAGATTTGAGAGATACAAGGGGTTGAGGGGGTATTATCCTTTTCGTCATTTTTTGCAAATTCAATGAAATCAAAGTAATAACCACGGTTCTCTACGGTTTCCGCTCTGCTGAGAGTTTTTTCTGATGCGGTAAAAACAGCCAGACCAGGGGGAAGAGCAAAGGCTTTCTGTACCCCAAAAATACAACAATCTATTCCAAGCTCGTCCAGCGGTATCTTTAAAGCGCTCATAGAAGAGACAGTATCGATTATTGAAACAACATCGGGGTATTTTTTTAAAACTTCCGCTATTTCAGGAAGTGGTGACATTACCCCTGTTGATGTCTCATTATGAATAAGGGTCATAGAGTCGTATTTGCCTGTTGAAAGGGCTTTATCAACCAATTCCGGTGTGATTGGCTGTCCCCATTCAGCCTTGAAAGCATCAGCTTCTTTTCCAGTTCTTATTGTCACATCATGCCATTTATCTGAAAAAGCCCCGTTACAGAAGTTTGCGCAACGTTTTTTTACAAGGTTACGAACGGCTCCTTCCATGGGGCCAAAGGCGCTTGATGTAGACAGAAAAACTCTGTTGTCAGTGAAAAGGAGCTTCTTAAGATTTGCTTTTATCCGCCCGTGTATAGCTGCATACTCTTTTGTTCTGTGGCCGATCATAGGCATTGCCATTGCCTGGAGGATTTCAGGGGCAACTTCTATCGGCCCGGGGATAAATAATTTTTTATGTTTATCTGACATCTTTGTAGATCCCTTATTATATGATTTAGTCAGCTAAAATTAACAAAGTGACTGGTTGTTGTCAATTTTATATGTTGTTTCAGTCATGAGCCTAAATTAATTGTGTATACAATTTGTTTGAAAAATGCATTGTTTTGGGGTATAGTCCCCTCGTTCTTGTATCTTATACGAAATAGTTATGTTGTTCGGATTATTTTGAACATAAAAAGCTCATGGAGGAAGTGTATGTCACACTGGCGAATTGTTTTTTCAGCAATCTCTCTCCTTATTTTGGCCTTTGCCTCTTCTGCATTTGCAGAAGATGGGCTGGCTATTGACCCTGCCACATGTCTCGGTTGCCATAGCGATAAGATTAATATGGCTGCTTTTGCAGCTTCTGCTCATGGTAGAGTTGCATGTACAAGCTGTCATACGGAAATTACTGATCTTGCCCAACATATGAAAGGTGAAACAAAGCCTTCTCAGGTGGCTTGTATAAGATGCCATGCCAAAGAGACCACCGAATACAATGACAGTGTTCACTTTAAGAACAATGTTAGGTGTGTTGACTGTCATACGAATATTCATATCTTGCAGCCATGGGGCAGGACTATGGATAAGCGGGTTGTTGTTGCCGTATGTTTAAGATGTCATACTCAACAGACTGTTTATCAGGAATCGGTTCATGGGCAAGGGGTTGCAAAGGGAAATCAGGACTCAGCATCGTGTGCTGACTGCCATAATCTCCATGCAATACAGCAACTTATCCCTGGTTCCCGCGAAGAGCGTGAGTTTACTACAAAAGTTTGTGTTAGATGTCATGCTGATGAAAAACTAGCGGAAAGAAATGGTTTCAGCACCTTTAGAGTAACGAGTTATATGAATAGCTTTCATGGCAGATACTACAGGCTTGGGGTACCTGAACAAGTTGCAGGTTGTGCCGATTGTCATACCGGTCATACTGTATTTCGTTCAACTGACCCAAGATCTACTGTAAATCCGGCTAATCTTGTAGCTACCTGTTCAAGATGTCATAAAAATGCGTCTCTTGATTTTGCAAAGACTCCTGTACATGCTAACCAAGGTGTTTCTATATATGGGATAGACATAACTGTAGATAGAATTGGCTTTTTAATAGCACTGGCCAGTGCAGTTATCTTCTCATGCCATGGCCTTATTAATATTTTCCTTCACTACTTTGTACCAGTAAAAGAGGAAGCAGAAGAAGAGGAGAAGAAGGACGATAAAGGTGATCATTTCACGAGATTTTAGTAACGAATAAAGGCGCTATAAAAATAGGAGGTTAAACTTATGGCAAAACTGGCAATAAAATATGTGTGGGAAATACCCGTTCGTCTTGTACACTGGGTCAATGCCCTTTCGATTTTTATACTTACTGTAACAGGCCTCTTTATTGCACATCCATTTACCATTGTTCAATCAATATCTCCCCAAACAGTTATGATGTGGATGAGGTGGGTGCACTTTTTCTTTGCCTTTGCTTTTACAGTCTCAATACTATACAGGATATATTGGGCATTTAAAGGGAACGAATATGCCCATTGGAGAGTATTCTTCCCCTATCTGACAGCAGAAGGCCGGAAAGAAATGATTGGCGCACTGGCGTTTTATACTTTTCTGAGCCGAAAAGCCCCTGATTTCGTTGGCCATAATCCTGTTGCTGCTGCTGCTTATGTTTTCGTTTTTCTTATGTATTTTGGATTAATAGCCACGGGCTTGATACTTTACGGAATACATGATCCTGGTGGGACTGTTGCTGCCGGAACAACCTGGGGTACCGGCATTATCAACGAACAAGCTATAAGGAATATTCATCATATTCTTATGTGGTTAGTAATAGGATTCGTAATTCAGCATTTTTACAGTGGCTGGCTATGCGACATAAAAGAACGGTCAGGCCTTATATCAAGTATTTTCTCAGGCTATAAAACCATTCATGTTCACGAAGACCATAAGCATTAATTGATTCATTTGTTGGATAACAAAAAAAGGGAGGTTGCATAACGCAACCTCCCTTTTTTTGTCTTCTGTATGACTTCAGCTTTTGGCTATACGCGGTGTTGCCTTCGTCGTGCCTCGGTTGACTGTAGTGGGCGGCATCCTAGACGACCCGTGTTTTATTTCGGGACGCCCAATGTGCGTCACCTACATGGCGCCTTACCTATGACTCAAAATCCTGTGTCATTGTTTATGATCTTTGCTTTTAATTTTTCTCTATGGAGGGGTGCCTGTAGGGCGGGTGGTCAAAAAACCACTAGTCGTCGGGGACGCCGACTCCTACGATAAATGCCGTAGTGATGACAACACGGGCGCACAGTGTGCGCCACTACGGTTGATGGGGTGCTTCCGCTTATATATCAGAATTGTTTGATATATGACATCCGTTGCAGTCACTACCAGAACTGCCTGCCATATGACATTCACTGCAGTTTATTTTATAGAGATCATCTCCAATATCAGCCGGGTGTACAAAGCTTTTTGGTTTTTCCCCTTTTGGAATATTTTCCTGAATCTGATTTAACAGAGTATGGCAATTATCACAGTTTTTGGAAATTACCTTTTTATTTGCGCTTACATGTTTGCCATCATGGCAGCGGAAGCATCCAAGGGTGTAGAAATGCCCGATATTATTCGGATATGTATTCCATGATACTTTCATTTTAGGGAAGAAG
>Ga0123357_10002813_pt1 | contig 19642 bp, 12 predicted proteins | sample TergutEmb28metaG_FD_89873 | JGI IMG/M metagenome (GOLD analysis project Ga0123357, IMG submission 89873) | Embiratermes neotenicus P4 segment gut microbial communities from Petit-Saut dam, French Guiana - Emb289 P4 | ecosystem: Host-associated > Arthropoda: Insects > Digestive system > Gut ...
AGACAGGTGGCGGACGCTTGTGAGTGCGGTAATGAACCTTCGGGTTCCGTGAAATGCGGGGAGTTTCTTGACTAGCTGCAGACCAGTTAGCTTCTCAAGAAGGACTCTGCACCATGGAGTAAGAAGGAAGGCTAACTGGATTGTTCACATCTAACGTATGACTTGCTATCTAAAAAGCTTTATTAAAGGAAAGGCAGAGGGAAGAATAGAGGTGAAGGGACGACGAGGATGAAAGCGTAAGCATCTATTGGGTGAACTTAAAGAAAAGAAAGGATACTGGAAATGGCAAGAGGAAGCACTAGATCGCACTCTGTAGAGAACTGTTTTGGAAGACGCTGTGGATCTGTCGTAAGAGCGTGAAAAATTGAAGAAAAGTTCATATTCAAGAATTTCGATATCCCAGTAATTCGTACATCACCCCCCCCCCCCCCCAATTACTGAGACATTTGCCACATACCGGGACGAGCTTTTCTATTCCCTGTTGACAGAAATTTGTGTACTGTGTGAGAAAGAATCGTGTCACAACTGTATTCACCTCGCCACCATCTTCAGGATTGTGACTCCGATATCATGCTTCCGCGCTGGATACAGACAATCCCTCGAAGCCAGATTATAGCTATCTTGGTGTATGTACCAAGTTTCTTTAGTTACGAAGTCTGAACCTATTTTCGGATCGGATCTCATAAAATATTCTCATCACATCTTGTCGTGACTCAGAATATCAAACTGACGGCATTTTACACACCTAGCCACCATAGTCGCTGAACTTTCCGGATTGACCACTTGTCAGCCGTCGTATCACCACATCGCGTAGCTTGTCACCAAATGAGAACTGACAGTACCACCAAAGTCGCTGCCGACACGATTGTGAGAATTTTAATTAAAACAATTTGATGTTAATTTGTAGTGGTGCAGACACAGTGACGCGGTCATAGTGGTTCCCTGCATCTGCCGCAAACATAAAAAGCTACGTTAATTATCCTTTGTTCTTTCATCGACCTCGTGGTATAAATTAGCAATAAAATTTTGTATCAATTTTGCAGGCCATCAATGCACGTGTGAGGGTAGTGGTTTTGCTCCGTTCATTTTAACCTCGTCCCCAGGTGTAGTTGACGGGCCAGGTTTACGCAGCGTCGCTTTACCCCCAAAAGGAAAAGGCTCCAGCACCGATTGCATTGGAGCGTGGGTGCACCATGTAAGCTTTGAGAACTCTTTACAGAAAAAAAAAAAACCCCTCCTACTCCCGCCGGAAATCAAACCACGTTTTGTTAGTTTTCCAGGCAGTTTAGCCCCTACATTCCCTCAAAATACGAGTTGATAAAACCTCTAATAATTATACTAAAATCATTAACAGAGACAGCAAATTCCAGGACGTAACTGTGACTTGGCGATGACACTCCATCTATTACGTTTTATGCTTGGGAGGCTGAGGAAAGCCACATTAACGTCAATTGGAATTGCCGGTGGCTCGCCGGAAATTCGAATAAGTTACTATCCGAATACACATTTAGAGCTGTAACACTACACCAAGTGACTTGTTCATGCAATATAATTTGGTAAATATGCATAAAAAGGCTTTGGAAGTATCTGAAGTTAACGATAATAGATTGATCGGAAATATTTATACGTATTTATGACTTATCAACGTCACATCCTATAAAAGAGTAACCATAGTCGTCGCAATGTAAATCGCAGCAAATTCTGTCCACGACTGTAGTGATTCACACCACTTGCACGGAGTAACGTTGCACAAGAGGTCGAAAACAGTTTGTGGGGGGCGCTTGAAGCGAAAGGCCAGAAGTGAGACCAAACCGCCTATTACACATTTTATACTCCAGATTCTACAAGTAAATTGTATGAGGCGTACGTAGAAGAAACTTGTGCCTCACGAACAGCGACGTAAGGCAGGAAACACTAACCTTATTTTAGAACCTAATAAAAACTTGGCTATGATGGAAGGATGATAGAGAGACAAGAGTTAGATAAATACATGCTTAATGGAGTTCCGTAAATCGTATTTTCACCACCCATTATTAGCTTGATAAAATGAAACAGGATTTATGTATGGGACATGTAGCATATACTGGAAAAGTCACAACATAGTACAGAACTTTTTTCCAAAAAAAAAAAACCCAGAGCATAGAGAATTACTTGAAGTTGTGGGTGTGGATGTGGGGACGATGTTAAAATAAATAGTAACGAAGTATTATTTCAGGACGCAGTCTGTGTTTATGTAACTCAGGATACTTTCCATTACGACAGGGTGCAAATCTGAGCCTCGATCTTTCTTTTCACGTTCAAATCGTATAAAAACTGTACTTTTTGTGGAAGGTATACTTGCGGGTTCTGTTTTGAAGCCCAGAGCTGTACACACATGATGTTACGTGATGTCTGAGTGTTCTTTTCCCCGTAAAGATTACAAACGACAGGGATTTGTTCTTCCCTCTGTAAGAATCGTCAATTATTAATGTTGGCTAGGATTGCTGTATTTGTCAAAGGGAGGGTCGCGTGTCGGTGCAATCTACTGCAGTACAGTACGATATACATGAGACGGAAGCAATATCATTGTAATATCTGAGCTGAGAGAGCTTTGGTACAGCGATAGAGTCTAATCAGGGTGGACAACGGACAGAATGTGAGAGGAGTAGAATAAACTTCATTGCGCCCTTCTTCGCCGGTGGTCTGACAACCCGACTGTAGATATTATCAAATAATTGATAGCGGTCGGGATCCTGGCTCAAAATCAAATAAAACTGTGCACCAGGAGCATAAAGCCTGTTTTGGTCCATTGTGCTGTCAAGAGGACGGAGAAAATTCTACCATACACGTAGGTTAAGTGGAACACTATGGGTAATGTGCGTGTCACGAAACGTTTTGGCGCGTTCGCGTAAACACTTTTGTCATGGAAGCGCAACAGTGCGTTCTGCGAAATGTTACTGAGCTACATGTCACTCTCAAAAATGTAAAAATATTGAGCGTTGCACAGTGATTATTTTGTGGCGCATTTATGTCGCCGGCAACAACTAAAACACACTCAGGACTTCACGTGAATTATCCGATACTTTTGTCCGATTTTGACCAATCTTGTAGTTACTCGACGGATTTTTATGAAGATGGAATCAAAATTTCTTTGTAATGTGTCCAGGGGGGAGCTGCACTGATTCTTGCGGACAGAAGGACAGGACAAATCTTATATGAGCTTTTCGCGACTTAACAAAAGTTCTTAAAAATTCTTTGAATGGAGTTCCTAACAACTATGCCATGGGAATTATTAATTGATGGGAAGGTAAGATACAGCATTCTGAATGATGAAAAGTGGCAAACTTCATGCTCCGACTTCTTTATCCTTCAGGAAACAAGCTTCCTGTAAGTGTTGAGCAGTCAGTACGCTGAGTAAACCCCAATGAGTTGCTTGTGATATGAGAACACGCACTGTCATACGTAATGTTTATATACGTATATCACCACTCTGCACTGCTTTAGAAGGCAATGATTCCCTCTTGAAGAATTGACATCGACTAACAGGTCCATAAATTGTCCTCTGGGTCTTCCTAATATGCTCCTCCTTTTAGGTTTTCCAACAAGTCAGTTTTCATTCTGATATCTCTCCGGTCCTTCTATTTCCATGCTTTTCTTATGATGGCCCTAATCGTCTTTGGTAAAGTACTTCTGCAATTATTTATTTACTTTTTTATTTAGCTACGTTTCCTATTTCTTACATTACGTAGCGCCGAATAATGTTGGGGATAGTCAACTGAAAATGGTGTGAAAGAAGCGTTGGCGGTCTTATTTACCGTGGCAATTGTCTAAAGACTTTAGGAAAGCCAGGAAATCCTCTGTCAGGATAAGCAACTTCAGACACAGATTTGAAACTAGGATTCTCTGAATAAGGAGTAGAATAACTAAGCGTTCTACAGCCTCATTCCTTCTGTAAGATGTACAAACCTTTCATTGTACAATTCTCTCACTTGCTTCTTCTCACATCCCATCCCAACACTATCCTGTGCACTCTATTGTGACTTACTACGGATATGTTTTTCCTCAAAGAAGAGATCAAGTTTCACACTTATTTCAGGCAACGGCTAGAACAGATTGTTTGTCTAAAGACTTCGAACAATACACGCTATAAACGTAATGATTCTAAAGCTCTCGCACAATTAGTCAATATTCCGACAAGTTTAGGCGCTGACTACCGCCTAAACATGTCGCACTGATTGGATGAGAGGTTTAGAATCATTATGTTTATGGTGGTATAGTTAGAAATCTTTAAATAAGTAACTTAATGCAATGCACTGTATGAATAACAACGCGACGTTAGAATAAGAGTCTTATATAGGGAATCCAATAATCTCGATTCAAGTAGATAAGGGAAATAGAACGCCAAACGATTCTGAACTAAATAATATCAAGCATTCCCCAAATATAATCTATTCTTAATCTCTTCGTGACCACATTTTAATGTGTCACTATCAATCCGAATTATTTAACTCTTTCAAATTTCCGAAACAAATAGGTTTATTGATTTTACCACAACGTGATATTTTTCCTATATTTTCGTTAAAAGATATGAAATGTTTAGTTCTGTCTGTATTAATTTTGATTTAAAAAACTTCAATTGCGGTAAGCTATTGGCAGCACTATTATGGTGTTAAAAAGTAAATCATTCGTGCTATTTTTAAAATATATTTGTGCAGTTCATGCGGTGGTTCAAATGCACTGAATCATGCACTACGTTCAATGTAATTTATTTATAACGACGTTGTACGTTTTGTCGATTGTTTCAGAACACCACGAAAAATTCACCATCACCCCCCACCCAGGTGCCCTGATCGGTCATAAAACACATCAGTAACGCTGAGCTTTATGTAGTTTTCCAATTTATTAGCATAGTGCTTTGTCAAAACTACGTTTTTGGTTTCAAATTCCCGTCATATGCTCTCGGGTGATTATAAACAAACACAAAATGAGCAGCAATTTAACACCGTAGAATGGGACCAGTCTCAAAATAAAGAAGTTCGTTTAAAAAATTTCCATTCTGTTCAATAAATATAACAAATCATGCAACATTCATATGTAGGACAGCTGTAAAAAATTGTAGAGTTTTATTAACCTGCTTTCAATGATTTCGTTTTCTGTACGTTAGTGGTGCGCCTAATACCGCAGCTTCAAATTTCCCTGGCGATCCAGCTAAAGGAAACAGGTGTCTCGCCACTTGAGAGAGATGCGTCGAATATTATGCGTTACGGATTATTTAATTTACCTAAAATTACACGCTTTATAAACAATATTTATGTAATTTGTTCCTTTTTGGGTAATTCCCCGGCGTCTGAGTTCTAATTGCAAATGGCAATTAGAACGGCAATTAGAACTCAGACGCCGGGGAATTACCCAAAAAGGAACAAATTACATTTAGAACACGGCGAAAGCTTAAAAACAAGAATATTTAGGTATGATGGCACTAGTTCTAATCGGCTTCAAAATATGTGACACTTCTCCTTGAGAGCTACAATGTCCTTGCACATATTACGCTTTGAAAATGTAAGATTTCTTCTCACTTGTTATCTAACACAGTATGGCTATACCTGTTGTCCCTCACCTGCGCTCACGGCCAGCACCGGGACAAACCGCCTTTCTTTACGTTCTGCAACATACGTGCTCTGTACGTGCTACGTGCAGCTGTATCCGTGCTCCCACACATACATCCTACGTGTGTATTTGAACAACAGTATATTTTCATATATTCTGCAACCTATGTTTTCCTGAATCTCTCACATTCACCGTGTTTCACAGGTCGGCTTCCAGTGTTGCAGGGGTCTTACGATAACAGCGGTCACTCAATCAAGGTTACTTACCGACTTCGCAGATGTTCCACATCGCAGTCTGAGATCTACCAAAATATGATGGACCACCTCTGCCTCCATGTTAACAATACAACAAAAACGAATGTTGAAATCCGTCATATCTATTCACTTTTGTAGTTTCAGATGCTGAAATTGTGTCATTATTCGGTCTTGCACGCAGCAAACCATTCTACGATTTACGCACACGTACACAAAGTGGCAGCGATAGCCGAATGCAGTCTGTCGTTCTAACATAACTGATGGGTACTTATGTTTGGTTGATATTGCAGCCTCGAACATTTGTCTGCAGTTTGTAGCGTTGTTTGTTCCATCACGCTACCTCTCAGGAAGTTTTCAAGCTGATGGTGTGCATATGACTTGGAACTGGTCTTGCAAAGAATCCTTCAGTGGCTCCAACATATAGAAACGGATCAATAAGGGGATTATGTATGGCAATCGTAGCTATAGACCGGCATACACAGTCAATAGCGTGCACATTCAATGAAGTTGCGGTTTAATGTGTATTAGTGAATTACGCAAACATCGTACACAGGGACTGGGACGATTTATTTTGAAGGCTTGGCATACAACTGGAGGGTAGCGTAGAGAAAAAAGTCTACAGTAGAATTCAGACTCTGTGTTCCACTATTGAGAAAGTCATTAGCGACTATTCTTCTTAGTAATTTGAAACAAAAGGGATGATGACAGTATCAAAGGGCTGTCAGAGTGTCTTGGCTTCTGTCTATATCACACTCTCGATCTTTGCCGATGAAAGCTGCACATGGCGCGTATTCAGTGAAATTCTAATGTGAAGTGTCCCTCAAGGACTACAATGTATAGTACTGGTTCGAAGGGAGGGTTACCCGTGGAAACTGCAGCTGGATGTCGGAAAGTCACGTTTTCTGTTGGAATTCAAAAAGCTCTAGACTATTAACTAAACTTCTTACCATACTTTTTGTATAACTAGTCTCATTAACATCTGGAAGCCTGATATTCATCTACATAATATTAAACGAATCAACTGCCAGCTCTCAGGAAAAGCACTACCTGTTGTACAAGTAAAAATAGCAGACAGTTCACTCTGTTTAGGTAAATAAGTGTAATATACCCTCTTTAGGATAATCTTGGAATAAACACATAGACCTCATTCCCATCTACAGAATGTATGTGGTTTTCTTAATGCAGAAGCAAATGTTAGCCTACAAGTGACAAACACTGTGCTTGTTTGTATGAAAGAAAAGTATAACAAAGTTCCAAAGTTATTGAATTTCTTATACTTTGTTGTACATAAAGTAAATAATAAAGCAGGATTCATTGAAATATTACTGTCATTTAAAACACAGAGACCTAAATCTTCAAATGATACAGACACCGAGAAGGCGAGCGTAAAGATATATAGTTTACAAATTGCAATTTAGCAGCAGCAGCAGCCTTCTTCAAATTATCTTGTGATGACAGAAGCTACAATTCAAGCCTGAGAATGTATACTCCTCTCATTCTGTCCTGTTCCTTTCAACCTTGCGTCCAGATTTCTTGCTGCTAATGCCATTACCTCCCGTCGCTGCCCCAAAAAATAGAACCAGTGCACACACAAAATACCTAATCACGTCACACTAGCATATCTCCTTAACGTAAACTTGAAATTCAGAGTTACCCATTTCAAATATGCAGGAGGGTGTCCGTTTTGGTTTAAAGAATGGATATAGAAACTTGATCGGCTGCGGATAGGAAAGAACGTACAAGACAAAGAAACATACAAACAAATAAAGAAACCAAGTAAAGAAGAGAGATGAATTGAAAAACAAATAAGAGTAATAAACACAAAGAAAATATACAAGAAACGAGTAAAGGAAATAGAAAACGTAGAAGTGATAAAAAGGAAGAGAGAAACAAAGAGTGCAAAGAGAGAAACAGAAAAGTGTTTGGGCATTGTGTGGCTTATAGATGTATGGATTTTTTACTGTGCTAATTTTATTACAAAAAAGTTATTCAGGGTATTCGATAGGTACACATACAAATAAGAGAGGTTTTCAGGTCTCTTGGGATTCCGCTATAAGCAGTTTTTACTGTAATATTTGCTCCAAAGCACAGTTTCCCCTACATGTCATTGAATAAACAAAATCATTCGTAGGCGGTAAATAGGAGGCCTTGTAGGATTTTACAGAATACCTCAAAAATCCATTGGAATTATAACAGAAAGAGGAGGCACGGTTTTTTACATACGAGGAAAGAATGGGTAGCAGGATTATTTAATTCAGGGCATAGAAGGTAAAATGGATGAGAAACAAGAACCTGCAAAAAGAAATGTTACCTCAGACGGTCACAATAACCAACTCACTGAAGAACGTAAAAGAGGGAGTCCAGGCACAGGGTGTTACGCTATTAGAATATCCAAGACAGTCAGGCAAATTGGATTTGAATGGGTCACATCAGCATCTCGCCCATGCTGATGAAGTTAAACTGGGCAACAGCTTGAGTTTCGCAATAAGGGCACAAGCTCTCTTAGGGTTTAAGTAGGAGATTGGTCTGGACGTAAACAGAATATAAACCTAGAGAATATAACAGCACGTACATGAATCTTCACCAGAAGCTGGACAAATTTTTAGTACAAATTTAACTAAAAAATCAGAGTTAAAATACTGAAGTGCGACAGTAGAACGGAAAATGGGTTCGTGAAAGAGGTAATATAAATTACAATTCATGGAATATTCACCACCAAACAAGTAAGAGTTATTTGTCTTTTTAAAAACTCCACTCTTCTGGGACGTTACGCAAGGTAGGGCCTAGTTTTTTTTTTTAAGTTTCGGTCCCACATGTAAGTGTCCAGCAGTAAAAACAATGCTAGACCGTTGAAGGTGTGACCGAACGTTTGTACCGAACCGTCGGTAACAAATTTGATGTTTGTGTGACCAAGCATCATTGATACAATAATATAAACAGCCAACTAGATGCAACAATAACAAATGTTATTGATAATTACAATCAGTTCAATATGTTTCGGGCTATAATTTCACCCATCCTCAGAAGCACTAGACTGTGTTTACAGCTTGTGGTATAATGCACCGGCGATGCTGCCTACTGGCGATAAGGATGAGGTCGCCAGCAGGCAGCACCACCGGTGCATTACGCCATAAGCTGTAAACACAGTCCAGTGCTCCTGAGGATGGGCGAAATTATCGCCCGAAACATATTGAACTGATTGTAATTATCAATAACATTTGTTATTGTTGCATCTAGTTGGCTGTTTATATTACTATCTGTAACCAACTAACGACCTAAGACGCTCAGTGTCCCAGCAAAGGGAAGACTTACACTGCGGCTGATAACTGCAACTTCACAATTTGTCTTCTTGTCTCTTACATAAAGATTAATGAATAAGTACGAACGTCTGTAACTATGCGTGTTGCTTTGACGAAAACTTCAGCTGAATCCGAGTCAGCAAAAGAATGTGGGACCATCTGGTTTAAAAAATAGCTGTGCACTGAGCGGAATAGCTACGCGATAATACTGATAAAGACAAGAGTAAAAACTTCGTTATGATGATACATATTCCAATGTACGTGAAATTATATTAATAAATTTGTTGCAGATTTAAATGTTGGAGAGTTATATAAAAAAGGCACACTCTTCCGGAAACGCAAGACATAGGCACTTATGAAATATAAATATGCACACATTTAATGGGAACGATATTTGATTTACACCGTATATTTTGGGATTTACGGATCATGAAGAATGAGAAAAATAGTTTCTCTGAAACATTCGTGCTTATATTCTAACCTACACAACGTCATAAGCTATAGTACTTGAATCGTTGTCAGTACTTTTGTGATAATTTGGAATCTCATAACAGCGACGTATTTAAATTACGTGTGTCCCTTGGGAATCATCTGGACAACCCTGGGGCTCAGTTCGTAAATACTACAAAGCGAGGTTATTTATTTATTGCAGGCTTATGTAACGACGGTCTTAACAATTTAAGATTACAAAGCATCGAACGATGAGATGTTTATTGAACTGGTAAGAACGTGTAAAGACACCGGCGTGGCCTAGTTTAAGGCAATATCCCGGAATTTGCACATAGGTCTGGTGAACACCACAAAAATACCGCGCTCAGAATTGTCGTGTTCCGACAGTTCGAACACGACAAATCCCAAGTACGAGAAAGAATTTTTACACCTTGGGAAACTTGCTATTTTCAGAATGCAATAAACGCAATAAATCGCAATTAAAAGCAACATCTTACCTTCAATTGACAGCTTGTTTATTGAGGCATCCTGCTTTAAGCTGCTAGGCGGTGAGTAACAACATACCAACTTCACATCTAGCAAAAACACCGTTTTCTCTTCAAACCAGTAAGTGATTTAGAAGTTCCCCACAATACACATTCAAATGCACACACACACACACACACACATGCACCACAGATATGGGCTTCTTCTACGCTACAGCACGTTTAATATTATTTTACACTGTTTCAAGAACCCAGTCTTACTGCACGACTGGTTGTATCGCGACAGAAACAAAATGTCTTCTATACTGGAATGATGAGTCAAGGAAAGGAGTTTGACTGCTTGATTTGTCATACCGCCACACTAGTATAGCTAGATTTTCGATTTGTCATACAACCGCAGTGATAGGGCTAGTGTCAGGTGAGACTACCACTCCTTTCTTGCAGGGGAAGTGAAATAAAGACACTGAAATAAGGAATGGCCTGCGGATAAGGAGGTTACTTATGAATCTCATCATCGGACCGTGCATTTCGTAAAATCACTTCATCTATTAACCAACAAATGCATCTATATAACTTTCACTTAAAACACTTAAAACCACTCCGACATGTTTCGATCTTTTCAGATCATCATCAAGGAACGACGAAACTCCCTGATGATGATCTGAAAAGATCGAAACGTGTCGGGGTGGTTTTAAGTGTTTTAAGTGAAAGTTATATAGGTGCATTTGTTGGTTAATATTTGAGGTAAGAAGGTTACTTGTTTCTCTCGACTTTTATGCAAGTAAATTTTAAAAAATGGCGTTTTGTAGGTTCAGCACAAGTAATTTATCATACTATTATGATAACGCATTTCTAACATGCAGTCAACTTCAGGCCAACCAAATTATAGAAACATAAACCTATCATAACTATGTAAATTAATGCACCGGGCGTGTTGACAACTTTTACATGTTCATAATATATTTATATTTGTATACTTTGGATGGTCGAATCATATTGCAATCATATTGTAAATAATCATCAACACTAAAGCGTGTTGACTGTGAAAAGTACTATTCATTATTATATATAATACAAGGGAATAACTAAAATTAATATTGTCCATTTTTATAGCATATAGCCCAAACAACTATATAGTTCAGTTCACTATGTGAAACGACAGAAGTTTGATCACAATATTGTGATATATTATCAGTTTATTCTCCCATAAAACACGTTATGAAGAAGTTAATGCTGTTGTTGAACAAGACTCAGTGACATTGTACACTAATTCCTGTCACTGTAGCATTTCCACTGAATGATCAACTTGTTACTCATTATTCTTGAAAACAAAAGAAGAATTTGTGTCGTCTTCGTGTCTGGAAAGGGTGTGTTGAGATCGCAGCGGGGTCTAGTTTTTAATGACAATAAAACTCATTCTTTGATGGTAATAAATAATATTCTAGCTAGAACTACAAACACGTACACTCCCTGATCTTCATTAAAATTTGTTACAACTTTCTTGTCACGACGGCTATTCATATGCAAAGCTCATTATGTTCCTTCTAAGTGTCACTCAGGCCAATATGATTATTTAACTGTAATCTTTCTACAGGCGTAAAAAGAACTGTAATATGACCGGAGTAAAGCATTAGCGTTTTTTTGGAGACCAAATTCGGAAAAGTATCCGGCTTTTGTTACTTAATTCTAATAAACAAAAAGATAGGCAATTTATTACTTACAAACGTAACACAGAAGCGTTCGCTTAACTACCGTTGCCGTGGAAAACAAAGAGTATTACTTGTTCTGAGTGTCTGTCTGTAGCCTTAGTTATCCGCCATGAAAAGCGTGCACGCTTTATTATATTGTCATCTGTGGCCTGTCTGGCTCTACTGTGTTTTTCCACTTTATCTAAAATGGCACGAATTTCGAAAAAAAAATATTGATAAAAAAAGTTTTGATTTTCTCTATAAATTAGTTTGGAACTTTTCTCTTTCTAAGAACTGAGCGAGATATGATCATAAATGTATATTGGTCTTAATGTAAAGTAGCCGCTATACTTGTGAGTTTTTAATCTAACTTGGATTTTTTCAAGAAATTTTCGAAAAATAATTGAATATCAAATTTCAAAAAAATTCGTCCAGTGGGAGCAGAGGTGTCGTATGTGGAGGGACGTAGTGACAGAGAGACATGACGAAGCTAACAGTCACTTTTCGCAATTTTGCGAATGCGCTTTTTCATTTTCGTAATATTAATAGGAAGACCAAATTATCACATTTAACCAATTCGCCATTCGTTTCAAATTCTCCGTTTCAAATACTCTGATATTACGATGCAGTCAAAATATTTAGAGTTGTTAACCTTGTAAATGAGGTACCTCTGTATCCTCAGGAACAGCGTCCTCATCTCATACGAAATATTCTGTGTTATGACGGTGTTACAAAAATCCTTCTTGCGAAAACGTTTGATAATTTAGACTGGCCCTTGCCATTTTATGCTTACGAAGGAAATATAGGAATATCGGACATTATTTCTGACACATATCAGAATAGAAATGCTGAACAGAACTGAGTTTCTCGCGGTTATAAATAACTGACTATTTTTGTGAAATTTGACACCGTGTACTTGGATAAACTGTTATATTTCGAAGGATCAGGAAGCTTTCGTTCATATTCTACTAGGGACATGGAGGTTGCAGGTGTCGCCGGCATGTTGGTGATCATCTACCAGACTAAGAACGAAATTACCATATTCAGGTTGGAAGAAAGGGCTGGCAAATTCTTCGGAAATTTTGATACTATCTACCAGGTCACCCGGCTCCTCTTCCCAGGAAAATATAACCGTAAAGAGTAAGAAATGAGCTACAGCGAGAGCAACGTGACTTCACGTGATTTCAGCTAAGCCAATAGGCCTACAGGCTTGGGATAAGGCAGCGCTCACTACGATGAAGGCTCCACCAAAATTAGGAAGGAAAATATAGAAAATGTACCTAAACCATAATACTGAGGCGCTTTCATGCAACTACTGTTGCAGTGGAAGAGTTGTAAGTATTATCTAGTCTGAGCGTGTGTTTGAAGCTTTAAGTATCTAGCACTCAATGCGCATACGCCGTAATATAATGTCATCTGTGGCCTGCCCGTCTGTTTGATATTTTTCTACATTATCTCATAAAGGGCAGGATTTTCGAAAAAAGAAAGTTACTGAACATAAAGTGCGTGTTTTAATTTTATTTACAACTTTTGACGGAAACATTCTTCACTCTACGAAGAACTGGGCCAGATATGATCCTAAATGTCTATGTATGTGTGTGTCTATACATATATATATATATATATATATATATTATATACACAGACACATGTGGGCCGGGTAGCTCAGTCGGTATAACGAGTGACTAAGGGCTGGACAGTCCGGGATCGAATCCCAGTGGGGACGAGATTTTCCGCCCGTCCAGACCGGCCCTACGGCCCACACAGCCTCCAGTAAAATGGGTACCGTGTCTTTCCCGAGGGTAAAGTGCGGCCGGGGCGTGCTGCTGACCACTCACCCCCTTCTAGTGCCGCAGTCATGGAAGAGTAGAACTACAACTCTACCCACCCTCTGGGCCACACCGGGCCTGTAATGGGATCACTTTACCTCTTTTTACATACACACATACATATTCGCATTACTCCATGACCCAGAGCCACATATTATTCCTCTCAAAGGCCTGCTGCATTGAACTAACACACATGTCTCTTAACATCGCATGAAAATTTCTAACAAATCCCAGCACTAACAGCGATTAAACATGACCACGATCCATAACTTCTAAAGTTCAGACTGAATCACTGTAACCTACGTTATCAATTAAATATAACCAGTTTTATGTAATGTTTAAAGTTTTAGCAATGGTGAATATATAACATGCCTACCCGTACATTTTTTATGGGATGTGACGCCTAAAACTTCATTAGACAGATAAAAGATTTTCAGTGGAAAATTTTACCTCCATCTTCCTCCGTCCTGAGGATGGAGACAGCACATTTCTACAAGCCGTTTTACTCAGTTTACCAAACTACATGACCTCACGTGCTAAAACACAGTAACTTAAGTAGCCAATTGAATTGATGCATATGTATGTAATTATATATATACATGTGCAAATAAGATTTAGATATAGAATTTTAAGGTGAGCTCCCTAGACCACCTTGATAGATGTTTTACGTGCCAGCTGTTAGATAAGGCACAGTCTTTTTAATAGTTTTATTATTAAGAGATAAACACTGCGTGATACTAAATGTCACATACTGGTATTAATATTTAAAGTGCTAATGAAGGTCTTTGACGAATTTTTATTCTAACAGAAATATTCTAACCTTTCGATTGACTAATTTCGAGTATTTCACTACAATTCAAACATCTAAAAGGCGCAATAATTCTACGGTAACCGTGTTTTAGTTCAGCATGCCTTACATATATACGCACTCCACGGGTGAGAGAAAGTTACCTAATTAACTAACCAACGAACTGGCTAGCTGGAATAGCCTTCTTCCCGGCTACTGACAAAGTTTCTGTGATTTTCTATACAGACAAATACAGGTATTGTGGAACGAGACCAAGAAAACATGATTATCTTGGATGGGTACCCAGACGAGAGTGCACCTCACAACTTGAAGTCATAATTAAGGGGAACGGCTGAATAAGCAGATGTGAACAATGTGATCTTAGTTCTTATTTCCAAGACGTTATTTATATTACACTCGACTGACGTCTTCTGTGACTGCAACATGTGAAGAAACGATATATCGAAAGTAAAGTTCCATTTCATCAACCGATCTCAAGACAACGTATTTGCTATAAATATCTATTTCTTCTTTCTTTAGCCCTTTACGTGTGAAAGCAAATGAAAGGCGTCAGGAAACTGTCAGGATATGAAAGACGCGCAAATTTGATAGGAAAAATGTGAGTTCCTCCAACCATTCTTCTTAAAGGTCAGGATAACAAAAGAAAAGACAAGCGAAAACAGAATTAGTAAAATCTCATGGAGTGAAAATACGTTTTGAAATCACAAGAGACAACACGGAAATAGACGGGGAGCAAAGGGAAACAAAAGGAAAAGAAAATGGAATGAATATTCTTTTCGCTGCCTTTGTCAGCTGAAATGGTAGCATAGGGTGAAGCTTGCGTTGTGGTCCCTAGAGGGTTTCAAGCAACCAAGCAACGAGGAGATGAAATGTAGGGTGGGTAAACAGAGAGAGAAAAAAATAAAAGAACGAAATGATATAAAAAAGCACAATAGAAGAGATACCGGAAAATAAGCAAAGCAGAGTATGACTTGATCGGTAGGTGACTTCTCGCACCACTTGTTTTAAAATGGCCATCCTCCCTACAGGCACCTCAAATGAGACTTTCAAGTCTCGCGAGATGTTACGCCCTGTCGACGTTTCGAAGGATCGTATACAGTTCGTAGCCTAGCCACTATGACGTTTCGCAGTGTCAGGAACTGTTCACCAGTTGACACAGCATAACCTCCTAAAAGCAATAATCAGCATCACGATGCGAAAAACCTTAATACTTAAAGCCCAGCGATATTACTTTACCTACCACCAGGTTGAACATTAAAAAATTCTACATGGTGCTAACATTGAATATGCGTGTTTTGTATAGATCTCAGAAAAAATGGCGACTTTTTGCCTTATAGAGTAACAGACTGGTTGGTTACAACCGAGGTAGACGATGGATGATGTGCTCTATAATTAACCTTCCCGAATCAACTGTGCTAATTAGGTGCTGTTGAAAATTTGCGAAAAACGACAATTAGCTTTGACAGTCAGTCAGTCAGTCTGTTTGTCTGCCTGTCTGTCTGTGTGTCCGCCCGTCCTGTCCGCAAGCAACAACTCGGACTGGAAGGATTTACATGAAATATGATATTTGAGAATTTTTCGAAAATCTGTAGAGAAAATTCATGTTTAATTAAACAAGGACAAGAATAACGGGTACTTTACATGAAAACCTACGTACACGTATGATAATATCTACCTGAATTCTTCTTAGAATGAGAAATGTTTCAGACAAATTTGACGATAAAGACAAAACATGTATTTTGTGTTCGGTGACTTTTTTCCGAAAAACGCGCAGTTTATGAGAAAAAGTTGAAAAACATGGCACTGCCGGACTAGCCACAGATGACATAATTCGGCCAATACACATTGCATGCCGAATAACTAACGTTAAAAACACACACTCGGAATGAGTAATTCATTGCCTTTCCACTGCAAATATAGTTACGCGAACGCGCCCAAATATTTCATTTATACCTACACAGCCTGTATTGTTTTCAAATCGTACGGCCCTTCTGCAACCTTCTGCAGCATTACATTTCAGAACTTGTAAGGAATTTCTCATATGCTTTCCATACTGTCCAATTTTCATCATCACAAAAGGTGTGTTTCAAATGTAGTACTTCTTCCTCAATTTGCTGTTGAAAAAATTCTTCTTCCTCTTCTTCTTCTTCTTCTTCTTCTTCTTCTTCTTCTTCTTCTCCTCCTTCTCCTTCTCCTTCTTCTTCTTCTTCTTCTTCTTCTTCTTCTTCTTCTTCTTCTTCTTCTTCTTCTTCTTCTTCTTCTTGAATGCCGCCTTTGATATGGCAACCCTGTATTTAATTTCACGTGTACATGCTAAACCATTTGTTATCATTTTACCCAATCTGTTGAAATATTCCACATTCTCCGGTTGCTTTTGATCTAACATAATTTGTATGGGTTATGGTGGCCTTAAGATTCTCCTCACCTTAGATTTTCCACATTCACTTCAAGTGCAGAGCATCTTTGAAATTTCAATTAGTAAAATATTTATATCACAGACTACAGTCCTACACAACACCGCAGTTCAACTCAATTAGGCTACTAGTTGCATCTTAATATAAGCCATCATCAGGCCTACTCTGTATAAGGAACGTATTTAGTCAAAACTTTGACTGCAATTAGGAATGAGATCTCATTTTTTACAATAAGCTTCATAAAATTGACAAAATAATAACAAAGTGCAAAAGATGTTGAGACAATGTATAAACAAATATTATAGGGGTGTATGTAAAAAGATATATAAACCGTTGTTTAAAAATTATATGTAGGCAGTAAAATCAAGTCTGAGACACTTGCAACGGGGACAGTCACCTTAGGATAAAACTAGTCTCTCAGTCACAATCTGTAGTATTTTTCTTCCTTAGCCAGTAGCACAACGTCATCTGTATATTTCACAGTGCAAATTACTTCTATTTTGAAGTCTCCAAACCTCAACAACTTCGCTGTACAAATTTAAAGGAATAGGCAACAAAGAGTATCCTCTATCCTACCCACTGAATTAAATATAAGCCTTTTCTTGTAGGCTATATGATTTTCACTTTTGCATACCGAACCATTTACTAACACTTCTTAACACTTTACTACGTAACTTGCTTTTCTTTTTAAATTCACGTAGCTGTTTGTAAAATTTATTGCAACTTTCTTTAGAGTCCATGGGCCTTATATGTGTTCAGTTTTTTAAATGCCACGTAATTTTGGCGAATGCACTGAGTTGAGTGGTAGGGGACAGCGAAAGGGAATGAGGGAAAGAATGTGCAATAATGTGAGGAAGTGAGGGAGGACGACAGAGAGGAAGAGAACAACGAGGTAGTGAGCGAGGCAGCAAATGGGTGGTGATGTCAATGCAGGAATGTGCAGCTGCGCGAGGGGGTGATTGAATTGAAAGAAAATTTCACTCTTCAAAAGGCCAGGCTTGCACTGCTTTGACAGTCCTAGCTAAGCAAGAGCTATAAGGCGCATACAGATTATAGGGCTCTACAGAGTTCCGATTAGTTACACGAATGAATGAAAGGCACATTTAAAGAAATATTTTATAGAAATCATAAAGAAAATGAAGGTGTACGGTAGAATGGCGGTAGAGCTTCACAAATTCGTAACCTTGGCACCAGATGGAGGAGAGTGGTCACTTCTCGGTCTCCTTATTCCAAGGGAAAGGGTCTGCAGTAGCCGTTGCATTAAAGGCTGTGTGGGTGTCACAACCGGTCCGGACCCACAAGCTGTAGAGATCATAGAAGTCCAAACGCCTGCCGATAATCTAACCGCTGCTGTCCGTTCTTCCAATCCTAGCCTAGTTCCCATACTGAATATGTTTTACCTCTTCTAAAAGACTCTAAAATTAAAACATTCTCTTCACTTCCGCGGCATATTGGAAAATATTACGTTTAATATTTGAACTTGTTACTATAAAAATATATTTATGAAGGTATCGATCTCCTGGCATATGACGCCACGTATTCCGATAAGCGTACCTGTGTCCCAGAGAAACCTGCTACCTCTGTTATCAGGTTAGGTACGGCTGTCTTATTAGCCACTGACGTGAGAAACTCGAAGAAGAAATGCATTTTTCTCAATACTTCTGAAGTAAAGAGATTTTATATACTTCTCATAATAACCTAACAGATGCGCAAGTTGTAATAGCAGACACATTAAGTAATCACTACATGTCTTCCACTTTTCATCTTTCCCCAGCTCTGACATTAATGGTTAAAAAGCCATAAAAATGCAAAGTTGTTGCGTCATCACTTGTCGACTGGTAATTAGTTTATTTCTGATAACACTGGAGAGAGATGACATTCTAGATTCATCATCAGTTCTCTATAAGTAATGCTTAGTCGTTCGCTTTATTTTGAAAGCGTATCAGTAAAGTTGCTGACTGGAGCGACGGCTGGTTACGTTATTGAATTTATTGAAAGTAAGATTTTATAGATTTGTGTCCGTGCAAAAAAGCTGAATCTCCGTGCCTCGTAGGATGTTGGGTACGATGGAATCATTACCAGGGCCTTGGATTCAATACGCATATCAAGTATTTCAATAACGAAGCACTGCCTTATTCTGCGAAGGAAAGAAGATAGGATGACCGACTGAGAGCTTCCAATTCCTGTACTTTGTATGTTTCATTTCTGTTCATTGAAGAATGTTGTATAATTATATGATAAAAAAACAAACGCACATCTATGAGTACATTCAGTCACATATTGTTACTCTGTAGCAACATGTTTCGGCTATCAGCAGGGTGTCATACTGATAGTAAAATTAGCATACAGGGTGTCCCAGGAGGAAAGCTCAATATTCTGGGAGGTCAAAGTATCGGTCATTCTAAGCAAAAATGTTTATATGAACATGTGTCCTATTCCGAACGGTTTCCGAGATAGCGCTATTTTAAAGTACAACTGCAAAATTGTTGATAAGAAAGAGATATTACGTGTACGTATTGTTTCTAATACCGGTATTTATTGATCAAGTGACAGAGTTGATACAGTTTATAATAAATGTTCGAAATTCCACCTTCAACATCAATGCACTTTGCAACTCGTGTGAAGACATGGCGTGTTGTTCGTCTGAGTGCGTCTTGACTTTCCTTTATGCAGGCGATAACACCCAGTATGTTAACGAGCAGTTCGTCTCGTGTATCCACTTTTTTTCTGTACACTTCACTCTTCATCAAATCCCATAAACAAAAATCTAACGGGGTTAAGTCTGGAGATCTTGGTGGCCAGTTAATGGTACTGCCACGACCGATCCAC
>Ga0123357_10002815_pt1 | contig 19640 bp, 17 predicted proteins | sample TergutEmb28metaG_FD_89873 | JGI IMG/M metagenome (GOLD analysis project Ga0123357, IMG submission 89873) | Embiratermes neotenicus P4 segment gut microbial communities from Petit-Saut dam, French Guiana - Emb289 P4 | ecosystem: Host-associated > Arthropoda: Insects > Digestive system > Gut ...
AATTACTATATCAAGAAAAAAAAAAAAAAAAAAAAAAGAAACAAAAACAAAACCACCTTAAATTAAAAGAAAAAAATAGTTTTGTTTTTTTATTTTTTGGGGTTTTGGGGGGGGGGGGGGGGGGGGGGGGGGGGGGGAGTTACAGGCACATCAGCATCAAAGACGCCTACCTGAAAGCCAACAAGCAATCAAAAATACAATTACAATAACAACAGCAATGTCAAAATTCTAAAATGTATGATTAAATTGCCACTTGTTTAAAGTACCCAAAGTCACAAACGAAACATGAGAAAAAATTACAGGCTGTATACAGACCTCTCACTAGTCTGAATATTTGTACAAATGTCAGAATTCTAAAACATAAGATAAAATTGCCAAGTTGTATAAAAGCACCAAACACTCTGTACAAAAGACAGTAAAGATAACTGACTCTGCAGTAGCCCATATCCACATAAACAGAACAACAATATCGCCAAAGACATTTGTGTTGTGTGGAAGCTGACATTTTGAGTTCTAAGGATTCTCAGAATATTCAAATCAGCTGTGCAAGGCAATAATGGTAACAAGGCCTATGTACAGTTTTCATAAAGTTCACCTCAGTTGGTCCAGCATACTGCATAGGCGAAGGGAAAATGGCAAGAACAGTGTCCTGTGGGTCAAGAACTCCCTCCTCAAGAACAGCTTGATGCTGCTGGATGCGGGTTGCAAGCGGTACATCATCATCTTTGGTCCAGCCTCCAAGCGGATGGAGGAGCAGGACTGGCCTCTTGAAGCATTTCTCTTCCAACAGACGCCTCTTGGTGTCCTGCATGACAGGTAACGTAAATGAACTTCTGCAGCTTCAAGTCTTCTGGGATATAATTATATGTCACAAGGTAAAGAGTTCCTGATGTTTGAAAGCTTCAGCATCAAGCAACTTTCTCACACTGCATGACCCTGACAATAAAGGCAATATCATCCTTCAACACAATGGTAACTATTTACAAGAAAACACAGACCAGCAATCACCATATTGGCAGTAGCAAATTGTCCTTTCTCACCCCATCCATATTCACGAATCATCAAACATTTATCATCCACCTATGATCATCATATTGAGAGTAACAATCTGTCACTTTCTCACCACAACCACTGTACACACCTGCATTAGCAAAGCATGTCCATTGTGTATGGGGTTCCTCAGTTGGAAAGCAAACACAGCATCAGCTCCCATTTCCTTAAACTTAGCTCTGAGCTCATTGGGTGTAAGCCTGTAGCAGTCCAGACCATCCCCCCACCTTATGCGCTCCAACACTTCAAGGTCACCACCAACCAGCCAGTCTCCACTCTCATAGATCATCTGCAACAGGCAAGTAAATCTTATACTCTAAACACAATTAATTTTTCAGAACCTCTCACTTTAGTAACAAAATTTGAATTAAAAACTTGAACCATGCACATAAAAACACATGTTTGAAAGAATTATATTTGGTGCATTTGTACCATGAAAGATATGAGAAGCTCACAGGAGTGCTACAGAAGACCAATGTGACGTTGAGTGAGCAGTTCTCAACATTTTGAAGGACTGTAGTTCTGTCATCCTCAGGATCAAGTAGTCCAAGCAAAATGACTAACCCAATACATGAAGGCGCTATAATTCTTTGACACATCAGCAACTACACACCCAATTACACAGTCAGACATCCCACAGGACCAGAATCACTTGCAACACAAAAAATTCAAGTCTAACACACTTCAACTGTAACCAGCACAATAAAATGTCTGAATTCTGGCAGCAGTGCTGTGTGAGATTTAAAGCTGTGTGCTTTAGCAGCAGGCTGCACAGGACCATGCAGCCTCCATCCCCACCCTCAATAAATGCTTCAACCTATTACAAATGAAGGAGTCCAAACTTTTCCTAACTGAATTTCACACCTGATAACAATTCCTCACCTTAATGTATGGATGGTCTTTGTGACATGTACCAAACTGCCGACAGACCCTTTCTTCTTTGCGATGAGGATAAAATTCTGGCTTACGCAGAATGGCCACACAATGACCGTCGTAGGATAAAGTAAAAGATGACAATCCCGCCAACTGCTCTTTGTCCTCAGTGGCAACAGGCAGTACTATCGGAATGGACTGATTTACTCCAGATCCCTCCAGAAGACAATTGAAGTGCTGAGTCTACAAATTAAAAATGTGGTTACATCTGATGGTCTGGACAGTTAAAAATGTGGTAATGATCCACCACTATGGTAAGCCAAAGATAATAACTTCAAAGAACACAATATTTCAGGCTTCTGCCATGGCACAGATGAGGTCACTGCTCTTCTGGATTGCTATGCTGAGTGGGTTGGTAGTTTGTTACCAAAATTTCAGACCAACAAGCTGTCATGAAACAATGGTAAACAACAAGCAGCATACACTGCTTAACAAACCAGAAAAGCAAGATTTGAGGTTCTCACCACAGTGTTACTGAGGGCTCGAGTCTTCTGGGCTGTGGCACACTGTCACTGGATGAAGTATTTCCAACATATCAAAGGCACTACGGTTCTTCCAGACATCAGGTACCACCAACCCAGAAATACAGCATCATATTGCAGAAGACCTGAGCCTCAACATGAAACTACTTTTGGAAATGCCACAAGCAGTACGAAGCCAACTCAGTCCTCCCTTTACATTTGCACAGTTAAGAATATTCTGCATAAAAAATAGTCACTCATAATTCCCACCAATTCATATGCACATATCAAACAACAAGAATATCAGTCACTTATTAGCACTAAACAAACAACTAAACTATGTAACTAACTAACCAACTAACTAACTCATTGTTGTAGTGCCTTCAGACAGTCATGAAATGACTAGCATTTAAAGGAAAACAACTGTTCAGTCCTCCGTTCCAACAGCCCACCACTCGTCTGTATCCTGAGCCAGATTAATCCAGCCCACTCCCCCTCTCATCCTAGTTCTTGGAATCCATTTTAATATTACCCTCCCATCTTAGCATAGGTCTTACAAGTGGTTCCTTTACTTCAGGATTTCCCACCACAGGCCGTATACCAAGTGCATCACCCACCATATTCTCACTGCACTCACCTATTACAGTGTTGATATTTACAATAACTATCAAAACTGGAAATTAAGTCCTTTTAACTCTTATACATATGACTCAAAGGGGCATTCTGTTTTCCGAAGGTAGAGTGTTTCATCTACTTGACTTTGTGCCTGATGTTCCAGTTTTACAGCCCAACAGCTATACTTAATTTAACATGTTGGGCTTGTGAACAGATGCTAAGGATTGAATCACAACATTCTAGTAATATTGTCACCATTATTACTGTTGAACCTATTACAGCTACTAAGTAATGACATTAGTTTGGAAGAGACACTTTATTAATCACATTCATAAAAGGTAGCCATGCGCCTGTCATAAGAAGGGCTGCTGTAACATGCTACTGTATCACCTCTGTCATTGGTCATTTCTTTGTTTCTTCTTCATCCTGTAGAGCAAACTAAGTGTTAATTTCATCCAATGGAATGCTACCATCTAGCTGTGAAATGAATTAGTAGATGATCCATGCTCAACTCTTTCCTCAGCCTCATCTTGTGCCTCACACAGAACACAGCATTTATCAACCTCTATCACAAGCCTGGCAATGACAAAGGTATTAGACACAGGAAAATTACTGTTATCTCCATATTACCATCTACAAAGTAACTGCCATCAGAAGCTACACATTGCTCACACCTTGAAAGATCCCCTGAAGCCACACTACAATAGTGCCCTTAGTCAGTCCTCCACCTTCCCCACACACCTCATGTAACAATTTAAAGGTTTTGGTGTTAGTTTCTTCAGTTTAATGAGAAATTTGATATTTACTTCTTGATCATTTTTATCAAAAAAGTTAAAAAACATTTACAAAAAGAAAAATTATTACTTGGCGCTTTGTTGAGGTAACAGAGGAGAGTTTTGCATGCAACTGGGGGAAGATTGAGCGGTAACTAGTATATATCTACTTAGCAAGGAGTTGCACATAGTCTCGTTATTTAGTAGCCACATCTTGTATGACAAAGAGATGAATTTCAAAACTTATACTTTTTGTCAAATATTATTAGGCGGAACAAATGAATGAGGATGAAACACATGGAAACATGAAGCATCCATGAGAAATAAGAAATGCACACCAAGTTCTAACCTAAAATAATAAGTAAATAACCACTTTGTAGTCCTGATTGTAGATTGGACAATACATTAATGGGCCTTCAGTACATAACATCGGGCACCTGCAAGAACTGATCTTCTCTCATGAACCCCTTCAAAGGAGTGGCCCAGCCTTCAGCAAGCACCTGCACCCACTGGAGATCAAGTGTTGTAATCTCCAGTGATGGCAAGTGTAGTGCCTCTTCTTTAGCTGCTTCTAAACGATTCTCCGGCACAAAAAGTTCTTCTACCATATCAGACGAACGCAGAGCTGTGGGAATAATTCCCTGCAACACAAACACATTTATAACTCATAATGTCATGTTACTGGGAGGAAACTGGATATTATACTGGTGATGGGCTGTGCACTGACTCGTAAGTACAATAATGTGGGACTGGAGCTTCTCACAGCAGTGCTGCTGAAGATTCAAGTCATTTGAGATGTTATGCTGACGTAATATCCTGGAACATTAGAATCTCCATGGATAATCACTGTCAAATTTAGCATCCAAATGCCAGAACATAATTATCAACTATGACATATATTCCAACAGCATGGTTACATGGAAAAACATTAAGTGTTAAACAGCATCATGATTTTGGTGTTTTCTGTAACAAGAAGCAGAGGCAGTAGAGCATGGGTTACTGACAATTGGCAGCAGACTGGATGTTAGTGACATCTCACAGCAAACCATATGGTAGTGACAGCTATAAGTAAACTACATGCTACTGACAGACAGCAATATGCTAGTGACAGATGGTGTATCTGGACTGAAATGTAAGCTTCTCAGGGGGGTACTGTGCAGACACATCTGTGTATCTCTCATAGTGGGTAAATATTACTATAGTTTCTTCAGCCTGTTGTCAACGCCTACACTCCAATCTAGTTTGTCAATGCCTACTAACAAAATTCACTGACAAATTAACCTACCTATATTACCCATTTAAGTTACACTTTCACAAGTGCAGTATTCGAAGAACAATCCTGATAAAATGAATTCTTACCCTAATAAATGCATACAGGGATAGCAGAGGTATAGATCCACTCAATCTTAACCTTGGTACTAGAAAGAGGTGAGTGGTCACCTTCTGATCTGGCTGCTTTACTCCTGGCACCCAGTGAACAGGAGGCCAGGTGGGCCTTGAAGCCAGTTTGGATATTTTGGAAAAGAGAGAAGTCTCTTTCCTGCGCTGGGAATTGAACCCTGGATCGTCCAACCACAGCTGGCTCCTTAGTGTGGGAATATCTGGACTCATTCAAAGTACATGGAGATGACACTCTCTGTAATCCCTGGTCAGTTAGTCTCAAATGGCAGCACTCACGTGTTCCTCCAGCAGCTCCACCACTTGCAGCATGCTCTCTTCAACTGTGCAGTCTACAGTTTTCACCACAAGATCTGGTGTCTCTGGCTTTTCATACTCTTGATCCACACCAGTGAAACCTGCAACATGTAAAGTAAGAACAAACCATCATGATCTAATTGTGGCACTGTCCCAATGTATGGCTGGATGGACTCTGGAAAATCAAGAGAAATTCGGTTAGGACAGCTGGTGTTTTGGAAGGAATTTCAAACAGGCACCTTCCACAAAAGTCTGCAGTGTTACCACGACACCCACCTGCTCAGTCAGTATGATTTACCATGCACAGAATTGTTATATAGTGAACAAGGTGGCACTAATAGTATCTGGAAGAATAATATTCATTCAAGCAAAAGAATGCAAGTGCCATAATGCAGCACATCTGTTAACACCCTCATCATTGTATTATTGTGATGTTATCACAAAATATCCTGACATACTGCTGTTCACATCAATCAGACAGCTTATGTTATGACACTTCTTGTCTTTACAAAATAGGATACGAAGTTGTGGACTGGGTTAATCTGGCTTCACATAGGTACAAAAGGTGGGCTGTACGGAAGGCGGCAATTAACCTTCAAATTCAATTAAATGTGACCAAATTTTTTACTATCTTAGGAGCTACAAGCTTCTCAAGAAGGACTCTGCTCCATGGATTTAGATAAATAAGACCTAATAAAAAATCTTTTATATTAACATTTCACTAGATACATCCTATAAAATAATTTTTAATCTAGTTTTTATCCTCTAAGCTCGAAGCTGAAATAAAACACCTAGAAATAATGTGTACAACACATTTACCAAAATACAAGACACCAATTTTTCCATACATTTTCTCCAAAATTTACGATTGTAAGAGCACTGTGTTATATGCAGAGTAAATACAGTATTAGGTTGTAACTGGCAACAAATATTCCATCAGTAGCCAGTCAAATGAAGAGCCAAATCGTGTAACCCGTGTCAGTAGTGTGGCTCACGCATTTGAAATGCTTCATTGAAAACATCATTCAGGTGGACATGAAGTGAGGCTGGTCACACAGACTGTGTGCAGCTGTACCCCCAAATGAGGGTAGCCAGATGGACTATGTGTCCCTGTATCCCCTAATTCCCTGCACCATCATTCATTTTGCAATGGCGGACAGATACCACATGCAAATTATACAAATCTGACATTACCTTTAATACTGCCTTGTCTTGCCTTCTTATAGAGCCCTTTAACATCTCGCTGTTCACAAATATTCAATGGTGTATCCACAAATACCTCGAAGAATGGAAGGTCACTGTCTTTATGAATATTTCGTGCCATTTCTCTGTCCTGTTAACAAACACACAAAATCCAAATACAATGATGCAGACACCTGATACTCTCACATTACTGCCACCAGCAGCATCAGTATGGTACTTGAATCTCATGTGAGTGCTATGAGCAGCACCAATATGTAGCTAGAATCTCATGTGACTGCTATCAATAGCATCAGCATATAGCTAGAATCTGACATGATTGCTGTCAGCAATATCAAATGGAACTAGCATTTCACAACTTGACATTTCACATTTGTGACAAATTTTTAAATGGCAAATTGTGAAGAGTTTAAAACTATTGAGGGAAGGTTATTCAACAGTTACTGGGGGCAGAGAAGCCTGAACTCCATTTCCTTCCCAATAAATGCTAGACGGATCCCAGTTAATGTGTTGACACTGCTGGTAATCAGTTACAAGTTCTATCATTGACCCAGATTCATGGGGTATAACATTAACCTTTGCCCAGAGTTATGGGTAAAGACGCAAATGGCCAATTGCAACCACCAGGATTAAATTTGGAGTGGTAAAATACATTGCAAAAATATAACTCCTTCAGTAGGGCAATACTGAACACAACACAATGACACAGGTGACAAACTCAGCTGTAATCAACATAAGCAAGCAGGCAGAAGAGGCAGCAATGTGTTTGGGGTAAGAGTCACAGGGCAGATTTGATAACAGGCCTCAAGATGGTACCCTATTACTGACAATGACTGGCATACAACATGAGCCAAAATTTTCAGTTAAGAATCTCAGCAGGCTGAGCCATGATTGAGTCGGGATATTGCAGTAATATCAGTCTTGGCTAACAACAGTTATGTGGCATGATTATTAAGTTCCTGAAACTCATATACAACCTAACCTAGTGAACTTTAATTTACTGTCCTTCCACATGTACACAGTTGCTTCAGCAGTCCTGCCTGCTGAAGCAACTCTACAAGTCCTCTTGTGGGATAGCTGTCACACCTTACATTATGTTCTGCTGAGTTTCCTCTACAGATGCAAAACAATAACTTCTGAGGTGAACGTCTAGTCTCAGAAGAGACAGAAGTTGCACAGAGTGAGAGATATGGAGAGTACAGTGGATGGGGAATCATTAGAATGTGGTATGTTGCACTGCAAGGGACATAAAACTCAGTGCACTACACACACTTGCTACAATAACAAATCTTCTTGCAGAATGTTCTGACTTAAAGGTAAAGGTAAACTTCACTCTAGAATAGGCCATGAAGGCCCAGAGCGGGAGAAGTGGTATAGCTCTACTCTTTCCTTAACCTCGGCACTAGATGGGGTGTGGGTGGTCAAGGCCATGCCCTGGCCACTTTACCCGCAGGAAAGAACCGGTATCCATTGTATAGATGGCTGGGAGGGCCCCAGGGCCAGTCTGGACAGGTTCTGACTAAAGAGTGGGCAATTTTGTTTACTAACTTTCTATCATCGAATACCAATCCTATGTCACAACTATGTGAACTATGGCCACATTTTCATCATTCCTTGATGCTGCTTGCCTGCCACTGCACTTCCTGTCATCTAAGATTACTGACTGTTTTTAAACCAGTTGCAAGAGTTGAACACAAAGGATTTTTAAAAGCTTCACCTCCATAAAGGTGTTAAGGCTCTTAAGTTTCCACTGTCAGTTTTCCTAGTTTGCAAATCATCTTGATGCACACATCTGCTGTTCAAACTGGGACAATGTGACAAGTACTGACAACACAGTACAGCATCACATATCAACCTGTTCCAACTTGCTCCACAGATAGCACACTTTCTAATCTTAAGAATTCAACTGCCCCTGCTTTAAAAGGAAGCACAGTTATCTCAATCAAAACGAATGCTATGAAATGTATGAACTGCCCACACAGCTTCCACCCATGAATTAAGCCATTAACTACAGGTAGGAATATTATCAGCCATACTGCCAATACTTGACCCTGCTGTTGCTGACACGCGTGTGTGCACCATCAGCTGAGCTCATCCTGGCAACAGTGCAGTTATGATTACTGTGGTCATGCTGTCCCACCACACATGCACCAAAAATGAGATTCAGTTAGAAACAATTACACTGGCAGTTGTTACATGTTGAACAGAATTTAAGGACTCACACTAGCTACACTGTCCTCTACTGACCAGAACGCCTCTGACCCTGATGGTGTGAGTAGGGTCCCTTCTAACATGGTGGAGGAAACAGACAGGTCCCATCAAAAACAAAAGTATCTATCACTATATCTGTCACCATCCAGTGATCATCACTTGTTAGGTGTTCAGTTCACAGTAAGCATGAAGTAAAATTTATGCACAGCCCTAACCAGACAGAAGACATAAATAACAGAATTAATTCACACACACACAAGTCACAACTGCACTTCAGTCCAATGTATTTTTAGCCATAGTACATCAGTTACTGGTCACAACATCTAATGACCTGACTTCCACCTGTGCCACCACTGCCACATCAGCAATGGCAGTTCTGGCAGACTCTCTAAGCAGAAAGTCACACTGTATGCCACTACATACAATGCATGCATGACCCATGGCAATATGTGATATCCACAGCCCTGTGATTAAATTATGATACAAACAGGCGGTATCATAAGGACATAAATCCTGCAGTCAGATTCCCAACATTACATGTCCTCATACTGTGTCTACAGATTCTCCTAGTGAAGGAAAACAATTTACATAATGTATGGACAACATAACAATCCTGAAACATTCACTTCCTTCTGTTCAATCATCTTGAAAGGAACAAAGGTGAAATAATAAGAGTCTGGGCCATGCAACAGCTCAGGTCATTACTTGCTGGCCTCTCAACAAGGGGGTAAAAGTAAATGTAAAATTTCCCACTTCATGCCATGAAGGAATATATGGGGATTAAATGTACAGCTCCACTCATTCTTAACCTTGGCAACAGATGGAGGTGAGTGCTTAACATCATGCCCCGGTCACTTTAGGCCTGGGAAAGAACCCTGGTACCAACAGAATAGAAGGATGGGTGGGTCCCAAAACCCAGCTGGCTATTTTTAGAGAAGAGAACAATTTCTTGGCCCTACTGAGATTCGAACCTCGGACCATCCTGCCTGCAGATTATTCACTATGGCTGTAGAATAGTCACTGCACTGACTACGCTGCCCTGCCTCCCTTAACATGGGATCTGAGGGCCATTCCCAGGCCAGCAATCTGTGATAAAACAGAGTGGCATTGATACAGGTATTTCTGAGTAATTCAGTTCTCCTTTGCCAGTAACAGTCCACCCATGCTCAATACTCATCCAGTCACCAACAATGCTAACAATCTTAGCAAGTGACAGCACTGTTAAATAATGTATTAACAAAAACAGCAGAAGAGGGAATACCCACTGCTAATCCTTCTTTTTGAATACATTGTCTTTGAGGATGTACATGCATATTTAATTTTCTTTTAGCGTATCTAACAACAGTGAAGAGAAAAACTTTACTGTCTATTCAATAAGTATAGGTCGGTGCAGGGGTACTCTGACTGTGGGCTGCAAACCCAAAGAGAGCTGTGGAGTCGCTGAAAGTGGTGAACACATACACATGTGCACTACACACAAGTTGGATTTTGGAGCTTCAGTATTAATAAATTCTCAACAAAAACAAAACAAAATAAGGGTAATAGGACAGGGTGATTTGGAGGACCTGTAACTTCCTACTGAGCACATACAGAGCAACTTTTACTACAACCATGTCTCCCACTAATCAAAATTTCCTCCTGTATGTGCTTAAATTCATAATTTTTCACTAATGGCATGACAATGGGACAGAAAGTAACACATAAACACTATTTGTTTTTCCACATGTGGCTAGAGGTGGTCGACGTGGGCTCCTTTGATAACAAGACACTATAGCCAATATCATCCCACCTGCACTGCAGCACACCCGGCTAACTCTCATTGCAGCAACCTGCACTGTCATCACCTGCTTAAAACTGGAATGTGTCTTTGAGTTCTTCTATGGGCTGCTTATAGATATGCAGAACTATAAATTTATGCAACAAGAAAGCAGGCAGTGTTAAGTACCTTGAAAATTCATGCTATACTCTCCAAACAACTGACATTGTCAATATATATATATTTTAAACTCTCATACCAAACACATGGGTTCTCATCTAGATCAGTTGGCAAATTTCATACTAACTCACAACACTAAATTTCAGTATTAGCAAAACAATAAATATTGATGTATTTATACTTTTCATTTGCTGTCTGCACTTAATGCTGCCTTTATTGTACATGACTTTACAAGCCCCAATTCAATGCCAGTGTTTGTGACCCAGTTCATGGAGACACTATGTAGATAACCCTTTATGGTGTGGCTCATTAATTTTCACATGTACTGGTTCCCTACTGTCTTTGCAACATCATCACTCTTAATTCCTTTAAATTACATAATTATTTGTTATTAAGCCACACAGCTGCATTCTGAAACAGTGTGCACTCTTACAGCAGCCTCCTGCGTCATACATGTGTACCAGCAGTAACTGGCTTAGACATGAAGTTGACCTCTCACCTCCATCTAAAAATAGGAATTGGTGGGATGGCCATAACATGGCTCAGCAGTTAACTGCTTGTCTGTCACTGTGGAGGCCCAGGTTCAGAGGCAGGCCGGTATGTGCAGAATTTGTGGTGGGCAAAGTGGCAGTGGTATAGGTTTGTTTTCCAGTACTTAGTTTCCCCCTGACAGTATCAATCCACCAATGCTCCATACACATCCATTCATCTATAAGTGATGCTATATAATATTAGCAACTGATATCATTAAACAACAAACTTAAGATAAGAATGTGTGTGGAACAATACCCCTTCTCTCCCATATGCCATTACAGCAGACACCTTCAAGCACCAGGGCAAGTTTAGCTTCATCAGACCAATACACTACGGCCACTGTAAAGACATCATTCAGCACAAAACTTCGACTTTAACACCAAAAAACCGTATAGTCTCATCAAGACATCACTGACACGAATCTCTAAATTGTTAATTTTGATCGCACAATTTGTTACAAGAATCATGTTTTTATCAGTTATTCCAAAGAAAGCTTAACAATGCACTGAGGCATTTACCAATACTGCTGCAGTTCAGTCACATGCAGAACAGATACTGACAGTCTTCAACAAAGTGACTCTTATGCCATGCCATGGATCAGGCTGTTGGTGATCAGCCTCTCACTGTGGGGTTTGGGTTCAATCCCAGGCCAGTTCATGCAGGAGTTGTGGCAGACTGCCATGGCAAGAGGTTTTCCTCTGAGGACCACATTTTTCGCCTGTCAGCATCATTCCACCAGTATTCTATACTCACCAACACCAAACACTCTTACGAACTGGCAGCATTTTAACTAAATGGTTTAAAGGAAACAACAGTTCTCATGTGGAAATTACTTGAATAATTTTTGTGTCATTTTACCTCTGCAAATGGAGACACAAAACTACACAGAGACACAACACCACTGTCAGCAAACAGCTTGGCAACCTCTGCGACTCGTCTAATATTTTCTTCTCGGTCCTCCTTTGAGAAGCCCAGATTTTTATTGAGGCCTCTTCTGACATTATCTCCATCCAGTCCATATGCAGGAATGCCACGTGAAACCAAGAAAGCTTCTAACTCGAATGCTATTGATGTTTTCCCAGCTCCAGACAAACCTACATGCGAAAGGTTTATTAGGAAAACAAACGAAGTAAATCAGATTATAATTAATGAATGAAAGTGAAAAAGAAAAATTACTGTACGACAACTGGCATCAGTACTTCATTCAGACTGTTTCACATGGCAGCAGGCAGTGCAGTGCTCACAGCTATTCAGTCTGCCATGAGTTTGGATATACACATTATAGTTCAGTGTACTGCAGTTAATATGTTTTTACCAATCATATTTAAAGAAGATGCCAGAAATGTTTTCCTTCAGGGCGCAGACATGCAACACATCTAATAAACACACCACTCATTGCATGTCGAGGGCTTTGTAAGTTAAGTGAGCTGATGGCAAGTAACCAATAACAGCTGCCCGTTTAAAAAAATCAAATGACAGAGGCTCTAACGTGCCAACTAAGCACAGCTCTATGTTGCCCTCAATGGCACCCCACTGGAAACATCAGAAAAACATGGCTGGTGCTGATGGCGCCAATTTATAGTGTGAGAACCCATTAATAATGACCACACACTTAAAATCAGGCTACAATCACTAACTCTCACATCTTTCTGATCCAGTATTCACTCAACATCGTCATCAAAAACAGATGAATTTATTTTATAACCAAGCAGCTTACAGATCTTTGTCATTCCAACACAAAGCATACATTGTGTACAGGAACAAGGTGACAAGGGAAGAGGGAGGCAGAACTGTAAACTGCAATAGAACAAAACAGTAGTCACAGCTGGCTGGCATCACTCAGTTACAGTTTCTGTACTTACTGTTTAATAGCACCTTGACTTCTACTTAATGCACCTGCTAAGACTCATCTGAAAATTAATGAGATATACCTAACTACCCTACCAAGGTGCAAATCATTCTCATCTAGCTAACAGTTCCTCAGCTTCCCACTTGCCCCTGGCCTGAGCCACAACAATCCACTCCATGCCCTGCCATCCTACTTCTTCAAGATTCATTTTAAGATTATCCACCCATCATCTAGGCCTTACAAGCCATACTAATTAACTAAGTAACCAAACATCCAACTAACTAATTAACTGACTGACTGACTGACTAACTGACTCCATGGAACATAATTCTTCTTGAAATGCTTGACCATTCCTTCGCCAGCCACAAAACTTTCCACATTTCATGGAACCTGAAGATTCAATACCACATTCACAACAGCCTGCGACCTGTCCATATCCTGAGCTAGATCTATCCAGTCCATGCCCACCCAACTGATTTCTTGAAGGTCCATTTTAATAGTATCCTCCTATTTATGCCTAAGTCTTCCAAGTTTCCTTCACACTGGTGCACCAAAATCTTGTATGCATTTCCTAAAAACTGTGGCCCTGTGTTACATTTTGTAACACACTGATACTTCATGGCAAGGAGACTTCAACTTCCTTCCCAACCCCAGCTGAAGGAACATCTTTCAATGGCTATCTTGTTCAATAAAAGCTGCTTCCTTCCATATCTGGAGATCACCCCCTCCATTCCCAACGTGAAGAGACACCATGACCTGGTGACAGGGACCAGCATATTCCAGGCTAAAATGACACTCTGAGGGGTTCAATTACTTTTGAAATTGGCCTTGAGCTACAAATACATAAATTACTGACAAACAAAGGATGCATTATATTGTAACATTTGTCATGAACACTTTGCAGAATTTGCTTTCAAAAAAGAACAGTTATGTACATATAACTCTGCACCAAGGTCATTTGATCCTGTTATTTATCTGTATGTTGTGCTACAAGTACATAAGGACCACATCAATTTCCACTTTACAAATCTCATATACTTTCACAACATGCATTGTAACTAAACATTTTGCTGGACCAGCTACGTTAACAAACCTGTAAACCACACAGTACATCCCCGGAAACCTCGCAGGTTCCCCAGAATTTGACCTCTCTTATCTCGTGACACATGGTGCTTCTGTTCAGTCACATTTGTTGCAACCTGCAGAGTCTGTAAAAGACATACTGATCAATCAAAGGTACAATTACTTTAAAAAATGTTTTAGGGGAACAAATCCCAACAAAGTTAAAGTTATGCAAAACTAAGTTCAGAATGACCATGCCATGACTCAGACAGGCATAGTTTATATCCCAAGTCAGTCCATATCAAACATACAGACAACAAAGTGGCAACTGGACAGGCTTTTCTCCCAGTACTTCAGCTGTCCCTTGTCACTATCATTCCACCAATCTACCATACTCATTCATTCATCTAGCATAAACATTATATGATCTTAGCAGTTGACAGCACTGCTAAACAACACACTTAAAAAGTTTCGAGCCTGACAAATGCAGTGTCCTACACAACCAATGCAGGTCTCCTGAAGTATGACACCATGCCAATTGGTGAAGAGTTACTATGTTTTGGAGGAGGCTGCTATCTCCAACTTCTGGGTAGTACAAGAAGAGGACTGCAATGAACTTGTAGCAAATAATACAGCAATGTGACAACACAGCCAGAGATTTAACAGCACTCAGAGCAAGGTGTGCCAACAAACAGGGCATCTCTTTTATTATGCCTCAGAGTACAGCATACCCTTGGACATCCCATGCTCAGCGACATCCTGCATAATCCTCACTATATCAGTTTTAATAAACATTAAATACAGTTTGATTTTCCAAGAGGATCCTCATCAAAATTCTGTATAAAATACACAGCGTTCTGTTCTGTGAACACCCTACACTGCTGATTTACTTCAGCCTTCTTATGGGACAGTATTTTCCCTGGCACATTATTTCCAAGCACTTGTATGTGAAATGAGTGTGCTTCCCACTGCAAGAAACTGTTGCACACACACATACAACACAAACGGAAAAAATAATTTTTTAAATATAGTGTGATCTTGATCATTTTGCACCACAAAAACAATGACAGCTCTTTTTATACATACTAAAAACACATCTTTTTGTTAAAGCCAAAATAAGCAGTGATTACAAATGATGGATAAAAAGAAAATTCACGACAGTTGATGCAGCTGAAGGTACAGCAATAGCAGTCATGAACATGAACATATCTAATGACAAGAAGTCACCTGAAATGCCTGGGAGTTACAAACTACAAAATGCATCTGAATGAGGAGCTATCCTCCATGGCACAGACAAAAGTAAGCTGTTACATACAAAAACCTTTTGAACTTGCTCTCCCATCTGTACAACACAAACTAAGCTTTTTATTTATGCAAATAATAAACTGCTGAGACATCATGCACATGAAGGACTATTTATTGACCAACAATACACATGTGCAAGGACAAGATGTTTACACAAATAGTACCATTTTTTATGTACGTGAGTTAACAGTGAGTATATCATCACATCCAACAAGCAGTAGGATTCACATCCAGTAGCATGCTAACTGTGGTTCCAAGTTACCACACAATTTACATCTGTGACAGAATCTTTTTTTTGTTTTTTACCAATACTGTCAGTTGCTGTCACTGTATAGCTTCGGTAGCAGAAGAATGAGTATAGAGCATCGGTGGAATGAAATGGACAGCAGTAAACCTAAGTACTTGAATAAAAACCTGTCCCATTGCCACTTTGTCCACCACACATTTCACAACGACTGGCAGGGATTGAAGATGGGCCCTCTGTAACAAGAGGTCAGCAGAATGACTTCATTCACAGTGCCAAACTACTACAGAAAAATAAAATTTGACTAGATGATACGCAAAATCAGGCTGTCTTCTAGCTCTCAGAAACAGCAGGGTGAGGGGAAGTATTATGTGGTACACACATAAACAATTCACAGTGATGAGCAGTAACATTCACACTTTCCACCATGCCTCTCTTTGCTGTGTTGTACATTTCACATTCCACTAGCATCTTAAAGACTAACAGAAAATTAATTTATACAACAACTGCATATTCCACAGGTCTGGAAGATGCAGTGATACTCACATACTGCATGCCTAACACAGAAAGATATTTCTTAATATACTGCAAACAATTTCTAATAAGCATTAATAAACTTATAATCTCCAGTCTTAATATCTGGACAAGTCATGCAGCACAATGCAACGAAATATCTGCTCCTTTGGCTAAACTGGATATGAGCTAGTCATTGGCTTAGCACCAGTAGTGCCTAAATGTTTCCAAAAAGGTGCCCACCATTATTCTAATGGCATTCTTTTTTGATACACAGTTACTCAGACAATTACTAGTACGACATAATGCAACAGAAATAAGCAAAGTACACTATTAAAGTTTTTCTAAGCTTGGATGGCACTGTTGATACAGTGAATAGGCTAGGACTAGACAACTAAGGTATAGTGGTTTGATTCCTGGCACCAGCTAGAGGTTAGTCTGTTCTCGCAAATACCCTGACCAGTTCTGGGGGTCTGGCCTCCTACTCAGTTGAGTACTAGGGGCTTTTTACCCTTTAATGAAGCAGCTGGGAATAAAGCTGACTGCTCATTTCTGTCTGCTGGCAACAATGGGAATACGTGGAATTATCCCTGCATTGTGGCTACTGACATGTATAGTGAAGGTGAGTTTACAACATTTAAGGAAAATTCGGTGGTGTGTCAGTGTCAGTGTTGTACAAAACTGCAACTAGACCTATCTGAAGCTACATCAGAATTAAAATCTGCAAAGGAAATTATTACAATTCAACTTGTGGAACTCAACAGCCAGACCGTTGGAACGTACTTCCTCAGGTGCATGGAGTGTATACAATGATGAACTGAATGCCACTACATGTCATAAAAACTTGGAAGGCATATCAGCACAAGTGTCAAATGCTGCTACAACATAGAAACAGGTACCCCTGGATCATTCAAAATTCAATTTCAGTAAAAAACTAATAATGCAGTAACATAAACCTGTTCCAGCGATAACAAACTGCTATGCTATTCTGGATAACCTCATAAGTGATACTGATACACAACTCCGTGAACAACAGTGCAAGACAGAAACCACACACTCCTAGCATGTTAAACAAAAAAGTAAAAAAATTATTGTAACTGACGATAGCCCTGCCCAGGGCTGCGCCGCTGAATTAGCAAACTTAATGGGAAAATAGTATGAAGTCACTGACACAGCAATGCCTGGAGCCTGAAATGAAACCGTTACATCATTGGCTGATAAAGAAATTAGAAACCTAAGTAAAGAAGATATAGTAATTGTCTGCAGTGATGCTAATGACGTCAACAGAAACGAAACAAACATTGGCCTTATGCATATTAGAAATGTTCTTCCAATCTCGCACAAATACTGATATTCTAATAATGACTGCCCGGCACAGATATGACCTAAAGGAATATCTTGCATTAATAAAAAAATACAAGCATATAGCCACAAGCCAAAGAAAATGTTCAAATTGATGGAATATTCAGATACATTAGAAACCACGTCTATTGGAGTGATTTCACAAAATATGGATTACACCTAAACATGAATGGAAAAGAAAGAATGGCTAAATTAATAGGGAAAAAGATAACATTGCTAAAGAATGTATAGCAGCCACTTCCTATCCCACTGCAATGGAGAGACAACTGCACTAAAATCCAATAAGGAGGAAGAAGAAAGACACATAATGACCAACAAGAATCAGGGAAAATTCCAATGATATTTTTCTTTATATTTCTAAACATGATAATTACAAAGTGCAACTTGTGCACAATGGAGTATCAGATGATGCTCAACTTTTAACAACAGATACCGCACCAGGTCACTTTAAAAACTATCAAACTGTCTTTCAATTATAAATAAATAAATAAATAAATAAATATACAATTGTTGATTTCCAACTCCAATTGAGCTACGAAACCTGGGGTACAGTTTTTGAAGGAGATGATGTTAATCAAATTTTCAACTCATTTTTAAACACCTATTTAAGAATTTTTTATTCAAGTTCCCCCCTCCCCCAATTAAAAAATAGAAAGAAGACAGCTCCAAAGATTCCCTGAAGTACCTCTGGAATTTGAATTTCATGTAAACATAAGAGACCTATATATAGTTAGTAAGAATAACAAAGATCCGTCCTTGAAAACATATGACAAGCACTACCGTAAAATTTTATAAAGGGTGATATGATAAGGGTAACAAAAAGAATGATGTATAACAAACAAATTAGCAGCTCAGATAACAAACTAAAAACTACATGGCAGATTATCCATTCACAAACAGGAAGAGAGATAAAGCATGGTGCTATTCAATGCTTAACTGCTTGTAACAGTATTAGTCACAAAAAACAAAATATTGCTGAAATGTTAAGTGATAAATTCTTAACAACAGCTGACACTACGAACAATAAGGTGTTTAACAATAGCACAGACAATAACTCCCCCAATACCGATAACAATAATTTTATGTTTCTTACATCCCAGGAATATTCTAAAAATTATCCATCTATATATAGTAACCATCTACAGCACAAGAAATAGAAAATATAATCCTCCCACTTAAAGCAAAGGACTCTTGTGGATATGATGAAATTTCCATGTGGATTCTGAAATTAAGCTCTCTATTGATCAGTTCACCAATGAATTTTGTATGTAACAGAATTCTTTCTGACAGGCAAATTCCTAGGTAGATTAAAATACTCTTACAGTAGAATAGAAAAGAACAGTACAGGGGTTCGAGCCCTTTCTGGCGCAATGCATCTAGTCCTTAAAACAGGCCCTTTGTGCCCCATAATCTGATACTAAGTTAAAGGAGCCCTGTTCCTTTACCAAAGTTCCATATGGCCCCCATACTTAGATTCGTAACATCCTTCACCTTTTCCTCAAAGTCCCCAGTAAGGTAGCCCCCCCCTTCATGTTCACCCAACAGGATCCCTACAGAGAGAGACGCTCTGTCTCCAGAGCCAATGGTTTATTCATTCATTTATATCCTTCAGAGTCCCCAGTTAAGGAGCCCTTCCACAAAACTGGGGAAAACATGACAGTCACCATCCATGGAGCTCCACGTGGACGGAAGGGATACATACAATGGGGTGCTGCCTGGTTCCCCAAGGGGATTGTTTATGATACTGATAGTCGTATAGGATATTGTGTTCATACGGTTGCAACCGTATGAACACAATATCCTATACGACTGCATGCAAGCACCACGATCTCAGACGCAATACTTCAGTACAGAAACAACACCGCTCACGGCAGGAACATCAACGGAGCAAACAGGA
>Ga0123357_10002816_pt1 | contig 19636 bp, 19 predicted proteins | sample TergutEmb28metaG_FD_89873 | JGI IMG/M metagenome (GOLD analysis project Ga0123357, IMG submission 89873) | Embiratermes neotenicus P4 segment gut microbial communities from Petit-Saut dam, French Guiana - Emb289 P4 | ecosystem: Host-associated > Arthropoda: Insects > Digestive system > Gut ...
AGATCATGAACGGTATCGGGGGTTCCGGGGACTTCGCCCGCAACGCCTACATCTCGACGTTCATGACCCCGTCCGTGGCCAAGGGCGGCAGCATCTCGACGATCGTGCCGATGGTCAGCCACGTCGACCACACCGAGCACGACGTGCACGTGGTGGTCACCGAGCAGGGCCTGGCCGATCTGCGCGGGCTGGCCCCCCGCAAGCGCGCCCGTAAGATCATCGACAACTGCGCGCACCCGGACTTCCGCGACATGCTCAACGACTACTTCGACCGGTCGGTGGCGGCCGGCGCCAAGAACGGCATGCAGACCCCGCACTTGCTCGGCGAGGCGCTGTCGTGGCATCAGCGGTTCCTGGAGACCGGCACGATGAAGCCCTGATCGGGGCTTGTTGGCCCGGTCGGGCGGTTGCCCGGCCGGGCCTGGCAGACTGGCGGGGCGGGGCGGTAGCTCAGCTGGTTAGAGCAGCGGACTCATAATCCGCCGGTCCCGGGTTCAAACCCCGGCCGCCCCACCCTTATGGCGTAAGGTGATCCTCGTTCGAAGCCGCCCCGGTTGCGAGCCGAGGCAGCTGGAAGGGCGGCTGAGCGAGGGAGCGGCCATGGCCCGGGAGCGGCGGGGGTGGGCGCGACGCGCGCCCGACGGGGCGTGGCGCGCGTGCTGGCGCGACCGGGACGGCAGGCAGCGGTCGCGGTCCGGGTTCGCCTCCGAGCGCGCCGCGCTGCTGGCCGCGCTCCAGGAGAGCGCCGCCGCCGAGAGCGCCGTCGAGCCGCGCCGGGCGCCGACGTGGTCGCAGTGGTCCGCCCGGTGGCTGGCCGAGAGGGACGTGGAGCCCTCCACCGAACGCAGCGACCGGCAGCGGGCGCGCCGCTACCTGGAGCCCCGTTGGGGCGCGGTCCGCTTGGATGAGATCGCCCGTCGGGACGTGCAGGCGTGGGTGCGCGAGCTGGGCTCGACGCCGGCCCTGGGGCGTGACGAGGCGATCTCCCCGTCCACGGTCGCCCGGGTCTACCGCCTGATGTCGGCGTCCATGCGCGCAGCCGTCCGCGCCGGGGAGATCGCCTCCTCGCCGTGCTCGGACATCGTCCTGCCCAGGCCCGCGCCCGGGCCCGAGCGGTTCTTGACACGGGCGGAGGTGGACGCGATCGTCCATCACATCCACGACCGGGACCGCTCAGACGCCACCCTCTGGCGCGCGGTCGTGGTGCTGGGGACCGAGACCGGGATGCGGATGGGGGAGTTGGCGGGGCTGCACTGGCACCGCGTCGACACCGCGCGCGGGCTGATCGCCGTGGTCGAGTCCTGGGACCCGACCGCGCGCAGAGTCAAAGCATACCCGAAGTCGCGTAAGCCTCGCGCGGTGCCGATCACCGACCGGGCGGCGGCGGCGCTCGCCGAGCTGAGGGCGCGCCGCGACGGCGCCTCGACGTGCGGGCTGCCCCACTCGACCGGGCGGTGTCACTCGCCCCTGGTGCTGCGGACATCCGCGGGCAATCCGGTGGACCCGCACAACTTCGGCTGGAAGGTCTGGCGGCCGGCTTGCGAGGCGGCCGGGGTGTCCGGCGCCCGCCCGCACGACATGCGCCACACCTACGCCTCCTGGCTGGTCCAGAGGGGCGTGCCGCTACAGCAAGTGTCCGAGCTGCTCGGCCACTCATCGATGGCGGTCACCCAGCGGTACGCCCACTTGGCCGCCAGCCAGCACGCGGCCGTGTTGGCCGCGCTCAATCAATAGGGACGGACGCGCGAAACGGCCCCGGCCCTCCATCGAGGAGGGCCGGGGCCGTTTCGCGTGGGCGGTGGGCGGTGGGGCGGGGTCAGCTGTCGGTCGGCGCGCGGTTGGGGGTGGCGTAGACGCCGGCGGCGGTGGCGAGCGCGAGGATCGGCGCGAGCCAGCGCGGGACGTCCGGCAGCAGTGGGACGACGGCGGCGGCGACGGCGCCGAGGGCGGCGACGATCGCTTTCGCGGCGCGTGCCGCGCGGTCTGTCGCTGCCCGGGCGCGGGCGACAGCCTGGTCGAGTGTCATGGCGTGCTCCTACCGGGTGCGGAGGACCCATCCGGGCTCGAGGTGCGCGTCCGGAGGCAGGCCGATGCGAGGGAATCGGGGCCGGTTGAGAGCGATGAGCTTGTCGACGCTCGTGCTCGCGTCGTGGGCGATCACCCAGAGCGTGTCGCCGGCCTTCACTGTGTGAGTCGCCGTCGGGGCCGGCGCTTGGGCGGCCGGGGCTGGCGCGAGCTTGCACCTGTCACCATTCGTCCCGCTCGCCCACCAGGCTCGCGAGCCGTAGAGGACGAGGTTGCCGTCGGTCTGCACGACCAGTCGGTCGGCGTCGGTGCCGGCGGTGCCGGACGACCAAAGCGCCTTGCCGGCGGCGTCGTACAGGACGAGGTTCCCGTCGGCTTGCATTGTCAGGCGGTGGCCGCGTCCGACGGTTCCGGTGGCCCACAGCGCGCGGGCGCCGTGGTACAGGACGAGGTTGCCGTCGGACTGGAGCGCGAGGCGGTGGGTCTTGCCTGCGCAGGTGATCGATTGGCCGCGGGCGAGGGCCTGTCCGGTGATCAGCCGGTCGGGTCCGGGTTTCGCCGGCGCGGGCTTCGGCACCGGCGGCGAGGTCTGGCCGAGCGGGAGCCACGCGCCGAGCCGCGCGGGGTCGATCCGCCGGTTGAAGTCGACCACGCCGCCCCACGTCTGCTGGCCGTTCAGATACTGATATAGGGTCGCGTGCCGGCTGACTCGCCCGCCCGACCAGGCGTAGGTCTGCCACCCGGGCCGGTCAGCCGCGTCGAGCACGTCCGCGCTGCCGTACAGGCGCGCCGGGTAGGTCGGGTCCTGGCAGGCGGCCAAATAGGCGAGGACCTTCGGCATCTGGGCCGCGAGCGGCTGGAAATCGATCGCGTAATGGATCGGCACGCCCGCCGGCACGCCGAGGGCCTTGGCGGCGGCGGTCGCGGCGGCCCGGTGCTGCTGGCCGGTGGCTGTGCCGCCGAGCGCCGCGCCGGCCGACGTCTCGTGGCACAACACGACGGCGATGCCGGCGGCGCGCAGCGCGTCGGCCTCGGCGCGGCTGAGCGCTTTGCCGCTGCCGGTGAGGTAGCGCGCCACCGCCTTTATCCCAGCCGCTTTCATTTGCTGGATATTCGGCCGGGTGAACGAGTAGTCGACTGCGTCGGGCGCGGGCATTCGAAGCTCCTTAGTTTGAGATTCTTCGGTGATGGCCCGCTATTCGCGGGTCATTTGGCTTATTACACCGCGCATCTCGGCGACTTGGTCGCGCAGGTCGGCGATGTATTGGGTGTTCGCGGCGGTTTGATGCGTCAGGCCGTTTTCGACGGCCGCTTTGAGGTAGGTGATCTCATCGGAGAGCGGTTTGAGTTGTTGGGCGATTGTGGCGGTTAGGCGCAGTTCGGTCAGTTGCCGGTTCCGGTCGGTGGAGCGGCGGAACAGGGAAGCGATTATCGCGGGGATTCCGACAATCGACACGATTGACGCGACGTCGGCGATGACCCGTATCGCGTTTCCGGTCATTGGATTCGGATCCAGAACGAGTAGCCGGTGTATGGGGGCTCACTCGACGCGGAGCCGGTCGCGCCAGGAGTGGTGGAATCCGTCGCGCCGCCGAGTGCCATTCCGGTGCCGGCCGACTGAGACATAGACGCCCCGGCTGACCCGGTGTACCCATGGGTGGAGGTGTAACTCGAGGCGTTGACCCGAACCCCGTAAATGACCGGCGTTGATGCGGCGATAGTGATTTTCGCGTGACCGTTGTTGGAGAGCGGGTGGGTGTGCGCCGCCGAGGAGTGCGTGTGCGAACTCGTACCTCCGGTGGCCCCGGGCGTGTTCCCTTTCGGGTACCGGTTGCTTTGGTCGGGCAGGTTGAATGTCAGGGTCCCGTCGCCGGCCCCGTATGTGGTGCCGATGCGGGCGAATAGGACGGGATAACTGGTGCGGGATAGGGCGGCGTGGTCGCATAGGTGCCAATTCGGTGTCGGCGCGGCACTGAACGCGGCGCTCCTCACCTCACCGACGAAGCTGCCGATCTCCATCCATTTAGTGCCGGACCACATTTGCGCGAACTCGCCGTTGTGCCAGATAATTCCGGGCGCTTTGACGGTCGGCTCCGACGGCCCGTAGAAGGGGGTTTGGGCGTCGACCGGGTCGCGTAGCGCGACCAGGTCGCCGGGGACGTTGACGGGCGATTGTCCAACGGGGGCGGGCCAGCCGTGGTTGGCGGACAGAGTCCCGGGCATGTCAGCTCCTTGTCCAGTTGATTCGGAGGGCCCCGGCTTGGCCGGAGCCGGCGAGGCCGAGGTATCGGACGTATGGGGCGGCGGGGCGGACGCCGATCGACCCGCCCGTCTGGGCGAGGGTCTGTGCCAGTGCCAGGGGCAGCGCCTGCCAGCCAGCGTCGCCCTCGGCGAGGGTCAGACCGTCGTAGGCGTCGGCGATCGGTGGGGCGGTGTCGGGCGGCGCGTCGCCCAGGACCCGGCACAGGCGGACGACGGCCGGGCCGGGGGTCCCGCCGGGGGCGCGGGCGAGCCAAACCGACCCGCCGGTGATCGTCGATCCGGTCAGGGTCGGGACGAGCCGCCCGCCGTGCCACCACACGCCGGTTAGCGGGCCGAGGCCGTCGTCGCCCTGGAGCACGTCGTTCGCGGTCTCGGCGGCGGAGAGCCAGCCGGCCCGCCAGGTGCTGGACGCGACCGCCGGGAAGACGGTCGTGCCGGTGACGGGCGGTTTCGGCGGCGGCTGCAGCTGGGCCGTGAGCGCGGATAGGACTTGCCCGAGGAGGTAGAGGGTCCCGCCGACGCGGGCGACGAGGACGGTGGCTCCGACTGGTGGGACGGCGGACACGCAGACGGCCTGTTGCGCGGCGCCGCCGCCGATCGACACGGTGGCGACACCGGTCGCCGGGCCGACGGATTTTACGACGCCGGTGAGCGTCGGGTCAGCGCTGGCGACGGCCGCGGCGGCGAGCTGCTGTGGCAGCGACAGCGAGTCGACCAGGCCGGCGACGGTCGTCACATTCCCCCCCCAAAGGGTGTCGGTCGACGCCGCGATCGTGGCGGTCATGGTGGCTGGTGGTAGAGGGAGAGTCAGCGACGTGATCGGGCCGCTGATCGTCCGTGGGGGGGCGCCGTTGGTGCCGGGGATCTCGACGGCGATGATGTCGCCGGGGCGGAGCGCGGGGTTGCCGGGCAGGGTGACCGGCACGGACGCGGTCCGCTGCGACACGAGGCGCCGCAGGATGGTGGCCGCGTCGGCGTCGACGGCGGACTGGGCGCCGGCCAAGTTCGCGCCGTGCTTGTACGGCACCTGGCCGAACGGGCCGCCCCACACGAGCGGCCCGTCGGTTTCGACGGCGGAGCCCTGCATCGGAGTGCCGTCGTCGGAGGTCCCGGTGGACACGACCGCGTTGTAGATGCCGGCGCGGTCGCCGTGCCAGGTGTGGCCGAGCAGCGGCGCGCCCGCCCTGGCCGGGACCGAGGTCGCGGACCACACCGGGTCGCCGGACGGCTCGGCGGGCACGAGTCCGAGGGCGCCGTGGGCGTCCATCCGGGCTATCGCGCCGAGGTTGTCGGCGAGGTCGGCTATCGCCTGGGCGCGGGAGTCGCTGTAGGTGACCGTCGACGGGATCGGCGCGTCCGCGATGCCAGTGAGGTCGGCGACGATCAGTCCGGCTCCGATGGCTAGGCGGCGTATCTCCGCCAGCGTCGAGCCGAGCCCCGCCGGCTGCTCCGGGGACAGGAACCGAGCGTCGTCGACGCCGGCCATCCGGTCCGAGCAGGTCACCGTGACCCGCGACCCGACCTGGCCCAGGTCGGGCAGCCAGAACAGCTCGGCGTCGAAGGTGTCGATCCGGTACCAGCCGACCGAGACCAGCTCGGGCGGGCCGCCGGGGATCGCGAGGCCGGCGCGCACGTGCAGCTCGGAGCCCCAGCAGCCCAGCGGCGCGTCAGGGGTCCGGGGGATGAGCGACCCGTCGTTCGCGGCGAGGGTCAGCGTCGCCTGCCCCTGGATGAGCTGCGCCGCGTCGAGGGTGATCTCGGCGGACTCGACCGTGATCGCGGATAGGACGAGCTCTCCGCCGTACCAGGCGTCCACCTGGAGCGCGCCGGCGAACGATCCGGTTAGCCCGTCGAGGAACGATTGGCTGACGGGGAGCATCACGAGCCCCGCTGCGCGGCCAGGTAGGTCGCGAATCGGGCCGCCAGCCCGGCGTAGTCGGGGGCCTCGCCGGCGAGCTGGTCGTAGGTGCGGGCGGGGACGAGGACTCCGTAGCCGGGGCCGCGCACGAGCGTCGCGGAGATCGCCCAGACGGAGCGGTCCAGCGGCGGCGGCCGGTAGTCCTCGGTGACCGACTCCAGCGCCACGTAGGCGACTGGGGGCAGGTGCCGCGCCCGCCCGGCGGGGACCCGCAGGCACAGCATCAGTGACCCCATCAGGAGGTCGCGCAGCGCGTCGGAGGCGAACGCGCCGGCGTGGACCGCCAGCGGCACGGCGGACGCCTGGCGCCGCGCGGTGCCCAGCGCGATCGGGAGCGGCTGCCCGGGGACCGCCACCACGGACAGATCGGAAGCATAGGTCACAGGCCCGAGGGAGCCAAGCTTTAGCGTTGGGGCGCCGGGCCGCCGGCGCAGCGCCAGCGCGATCGCCGATCCCGGCTCGGTCGGCGATTGGAGCCACGCGTCGGGGACGTCGAGGACCACCGGGGCCGACGGCTGCGACACCGCCGAGGACACCCCGGCCGCGTCGACGGTCTGGCACGTGTACACGACGGGGACGCCGAGCGGCGGCTCGTAGTCGGTGACCGCAGTGTCGCCGGTCGCCGGGACTCGGACCGCGCCCCGCACCAGTTGCCGGTCCCCGGGCCACGCCCGCCACACCGTGACCGCCGCCGCGTCGGGCGGCATCGGCGACACCGTCACGTCGACGCGCGGGCACGGGTCCGACCCGAGCCGGGCCGTCACAATCGGGGCGGGCGGGGTCGCGGTCACCCGCGCCGCCCCACCAGTGCGCGCGTCCGCAGCGCCGCCCGCCCCAACCGGGCGTCGGCGATCTGGGCGACCTGGGCGAGCAGGTACTCGCCGGTGAACGGGTTCTGCACATACACCGCCGGCGGCGGAACAGCGGCCTGGCTTGGCGGCTCAGGTCCGGATGGCAGGGGCGCCGGGACGTTCGACCCGACGGTGACGGGCGCGCCAGCCGCGGCGGCGAGCCACTCGCGGGGCACTCGCCCGGCGTTGAGGTCGTCCATCGCGGGCAGGCCCCACTTGTCCACGGCCCGGTCTCCAACCACATACTCCCCGGGGGCCAGCAGCCGCACCAGCGAGTCGACGCCCTTCACGCCTTGGCCGACGACGGGGCCGCCGGCGGCCATCGCGACCCTGCCGCCGGTGCCGCCGGCGGCGGCGCCGGCGGTGTGGATCGTCTGCGTCGTGTCGATATAGGTGGTGATTCTTTTCCCGTCGAGCTGCTGCATGTGCGCCTGGATTTTCGTAAGGATCCCGGACGCGTTGTCGATGACTGTTATCGATGGCTGTTTCCCTTGCCGGAGCGCGTCGATTTCTTTTTGCAGCGCGGCCGCGCGCGTCTTGCCCGCGTCGGTGTCGATGTCGACGCCGGGCACTTTATTCTGTCTCAGATTATCTAGGTCTTTTTGCAGGATCGCGATCCGCGTTTTGACCTCGGCGTCGTGCCGCAGGTCCACAGCAGTCTCTTTCACTGGGGGTATCCGGCTTATCGAATCGGCGTACTTGTAAACAGCCGAGCCAGCGCCGTAGACGGCCGCGATCTGGTCGAGCAATTTCTTTCGGTTGGCCTCGTAAGCCTCGGTTACCGTTTTGGTTGACAGGCCCGCTTGCGCGTCGGCCTGCATTTTGGACCGCATCGCGGACACGACTCCTTCCAACGCCTGCCGGTCCGCCAGCCCCGCCTGTGTGCTCTCGGACATCGCGCCCTTGTTCTGCTTGAGCGCGCTTATCGCGGACAGCGTCGCGGAGTCGAGCGCGGTCTGCGCCTGCGCCGCGCTGAGGTTCTGCCCCGCGAGCGACTGCAGCGCCTGGTTCAGCAGTCCGGCCGCGTTGTTCTCCAGGACCATCGACTGGGTTTGCGCGTCAATGGACTGTTTGTTCTTGTCCGCAGCCAGTTTCGCGGCGAGGTATTGGTCCACGCTCATCCCGAGCGCTCTCGCCGTGCCGTCCACGGCGCCGCTGCTGATGCTCGTGGCCAGCGCGACGTCCCCCTGGCTGGTCGCGTAGTCCGCTGCCTGTTTGCGGGCGGCCGCGTACTGAGCCGCGAGGTCATCGAGGATCCGCTGCTGCTGCGCGGCTCTCTTGTTGGCCTTGTCCGTGTTGGCGTTGTAGTCGTCGGTAGACTTCCCCGCGACGTCCATGGCCCAGGCGTTGCGCTGGATGGCCGCCGAAGCGGCGTCGTATTGCGCTTTCGTGCCGGTCAGCGCGGAGATCAATTGCTGTTGGGACAGCCCGGTTCTCGCGCTGGTGTCGAGGCCTTCTTTTTGCGCCTGGTTCCACAGACCCTCGACGGTGGTGCCGTTCTCGATCGCGTGGGCCAGGTCGTTCGCGGCGGCGGCGTTCTCCTGGGCCTTCTTCTGGTTCTGTCCCATGATCGCGGACAGCGCGCCCAGCCCGAGGCCGGCGACCGCCGCTATCGGGCCCAGATAGCCGACCGCTTTGCCCATGCTGCCGACGACGCCGGAGGCCTTGCCGGCGATCCCGCCGATGTCGGTCAGCTTCGACGCCATGCCGCTCAAGCCCGTGGCGGCGCTCGACGCGGCGGACATCATTTTGAATCCGGTCGCCGCCCCCACGATCAGCGGGACGGCCGCCTGGAGGACACCGATCGGGATCGCGTTGAAAGCCTGGGAGACGAGCCGGATGGCGGTCAGCGCGGTGGACCCCCATGGGGCGAAGCCCTGGGTCAGGTGGGAGACCGTGGTGCTCAGCGAGCCGATGGTGCGCTCGACCGCCGGGAGCTCCGACTGGGCGTAGGCGACGAATCTGGAGACCGCCGGGGACGCGGTCGACCAGTGCTCGAAACCCGCCGCGCCGCGATCGATGTCCGTCCCGATGGTCAGGATCAGTGGCTGCAGGCGCGAGAACAGGCCCACCAGGCCGGGTGCGACGCGGCCGGCGATGTCGCCCATCTGCGAGGACAGGACGGCGGTGTCCCGGTTCAACGCCGGGAAGAGGGTCGTCAGCGACCGCGCGCCTTTGTCGACGCCGTCGAACATCCCCTGCGCGGCGATTTGCTTGAGGCTCGTGAACTCCGCGGTCAGAGGCGCGAACGCGGCGGCGTACTCCCGTCCGACGGGCGTGCCCTGGGCCATCGCGTCTTTGACGCCCAGCACTCCGAGCAGGGACACCGCCGCCGCCGCGCCCAGGCCGGCGGTAGCGCCGGCGGCGACTCCGAGCATCGGGATCAGCGCGGGACCGATGGTCAGCAGAGCGGTCAGCAGCGCGTGGCCGCGCTTCTCCGCGTCGTCGGCGCTCTTCCCGGTGGCGCTGAGCTCGGCTCGCAGCTTGGCGAGTTCGGCCGACGCGGCGGCGGCGTCGACCCTGACCCGGATGTCTTTGTTGCGGGTCAGCGCGGCCAGCCGCAGTTGCAGCTCGGCGATTTTGGCGCGGGCCTTGTCGTCGGCCACGCCCACGCGGGCGTCGGTGCCGGGGACGGCGAGCGCGTCCAGCTGGGCGCGGATGTTGGCGAGTTCCCGCTCGGCTCTGGAGGCGTCGACGCCGGGGCGTATCTGGGGCAACGCCCTGGCGGTCGCCTCGATCCGGGAGCGCAGGGCGCGGTCGAACGCGTCACCGGCCTCGGCCCCGGCCTTGTCCAGCTCGGCGGTGATCTCGGCGGCCAGCGCGTCGAGCTCGGTCCGCGCTATCGAGGCGTTGGCGCGGACGCCGATGTCGGCGTGCTGGTCCAACGCGTCGAGCTCCGCTCTGAGCTCGTCGATCTCGGCGCGCGCGGCGCCGTCGGTCATCTTGAGGCGGATGTCCGGGGCGGAGAGCTCGGCGAGCTCGCGCTTGACCGAGGCGAGCCGCTCCTCTGCCTCGGCGGCGCTGACGGTGATCCGGACATCGGGGGAGGACTCGCCTAGATCGCGGGCCCGCCGCTCGGCGGCGTCGATCTTGGCGGTCCAGTCCTCGGTGTTGAGGGTGAGGTAGGCGGCGATCGAGCCGACCTCGGTGGGGCCCTCGTTCGGCATCAGTCACCGCCTCTCACGGGTTTGTCGGAGCGCGCGCCGCAGCCGGGAGTCGGCGGCGAGCAGGCCGGCGGCGAGCGCGGCGAACTCGCGCCAGGTGGGATGGGCGCCGGCGGCGAGGCGGACGCCGTACCTCTCGGCGAAGTCGGCGGTCAGGAGCGCGGGGTGGACGTCGAGGATTTCCGCCCAGCCGGTTTCCGGCGCGTCGTCGGGGGCCTCATACCACTCGTAGCGGCCGGTGGTCTCGTCGACGACGCGGCCCCGCCCGTATCGGGCGAGGTGGTCGTAGCGGCGGCGGCGAACTCGGCGATCGCCGCCGCCAGCGCTTCCGGGTCGGGGCCGTCGTTCCACAACGCCTCAGCGACGGCGCGGCCGGCGAACTCGTCGGCGTAGGCGACCGACGCGGCGTGGACGATCGCGGCCGGGGGCACGTTGTCCTCGCGCATCCTGGCCAGGGCGCCGCCGAGGACCAGGCCGAGCCACTCCTCGTCGCCCATGGGCGCGGCGCCCGCGCCCCCCTCCCCGTCCAGCGCGCCGTCGAGGACCCGGCGGCGGTTCTCCTGCAGGCGGATGCCGTCGAGGTAGCCGAGCGGGGGGATCGCGTACTCGCGCCGGACGCCGGCGCGGTCCCGGATCGGGAGCGTCAGCGGCTCGGCCCCAACGGTGTCCTGCCAGTCTTTGAACGCCATCGGGTCAGGCGATGGTGATCGGGAACGGGGCCGACGTCCCGGCGGGCGTGGTGACCGTAACGTCGGTCGCGCCGGACACGTCAGCCGGCACGGTCGCGACGATCGCGGTCGGGGACACGACTGTGTGGTCGGCCGGCTCGGTCCCGAACGCGACGCCGGTGGCGCCGGCCAGCTGCGCGCCGCCGATGGTGACCAGGGAGCCGGGGCCGGCCCCGGTCTGGCCCGCGGACAGGACCACCGGGTCGTCGGCGGCGCCGAGCGCGGCGGCGATGTCGGCCGGGGTCATGCGGGTCGGCGGGCCGTCGAGGGTGAACGTGGCCTGTATCTGCATGAGGTCGGCCACGGCGGTGGCGGCGCGGGACTGCTCGACGATGGCGAGGGCGCGCCAGCCCTCGGCGCCGCCGTCGTTGTCGTACCAACGGACGTACAGGCGGGCGGCGGCGCCGAACTGGCCGACGCGCAGCCGGACCAGTTCCTGGGCCGGGTTCGCGACCCCGCCCTCTCGCAGGACCGCGTACTTGACCGTGACGACACCCTCTTGCAGGGTGACCTCATAGTTCTTCCACCCGTCGGAGTCGTAGTCGGTGGCGTCGACCTTGTTCGGGGTGATCTGGGGCGCGGCGTCGAGGCGGCCGGGCAGGCGCAGCCACGTCGCGCCGTCCTCGGACACGTCGACGGAGATGTTGCGGGCCAGCCCGCGGACGTCGATCACTGGCGCTTGCATCGGGGTTCCTCCAGGGGTTAGTAGTGGCGCAGCGGGGTGGGTGGCAGGTCGAGCAGGAGCCGGTAGTTGCAGGCGCGCTCGGTGTTGCCGTTGCCGTCGACGCCCATCGGGATCGCGGACAGCGACCCGCAGTCGGTGACGACGGCCGAGCCCATCGGGGCGTGGGACAGCCCCTGCAGCGCGTCGTAGATCGCGGCGTCGAGGTCCTCGGCGCCGCCCGGGGTGGCGGCGCGTGCCCACAGCTGGGCGCGGACGGCCGTGGTGGGGTGGGCGGGGTCATCGGCGCCGATCCGGTACACCTGCACGCCGACGCCGGGGCAGGTGTCCGGGGGGAGCGGGCCGCGGACGATGTTCCCGGCGGTGCCGTCGGGGTCGAACACCCCGATGCCGGCGTCGTGGAGCAGCCGGGCCAACCCGGTGGCGACGTCGGACAGCCAGGAGCTCACAGCGCGTCCTTGACGCGTCGGGCGAGGATGCCAAAGATCGCGTCTTTCTCGGTGGTCACCGGCTGCTCCAGATATTTCGCTTGGCCGTGCTCGTGGCGGAAGCCCAGGCCCTCGTGTTGGTAGCGGGCGTAGGGGCCGTCGTAGGTGACGGCCGCGCGGTCGTCCTCGACGGTCACGGCGGCTGATGCGGCGAGCTTGCCGGTCAGGACCGGGGTGAGCTCGACGGCGGCGCGGCGCAGGTGCTCGGCGGCTTCGGCGAGCGCCTCGGGCTTGGCTTGGGCGGCGCCGGCCTTGAGCCGGTCGAGGGTCAGGCCGGACACGTCGAACGCGATCCCGCCCCCTGTCACTGCAGATAGGCCTTGACGCGGGCGATCCCGCCCAACCAACCGGCGGCGTCAGATGTGTCGCGCTGCATGACCACGGTCGTCCGTCCGTCCGGGGCGGTGACCAGCGATTGCGGCGCGAGCGCGTCGGCGAACCCTATGTCGGCGGAGGCGGTGGCCGAGGCGATGATTTGCTGCCCGTCGCCGCCCCTGATGTACCGCTGCCTCCCGGACAGGAAGCATGGCACCTCGACCGGGTCGGCGTACAGCTTGCGCCCGCTGCCGTCGGTGCCCAGGCAGGTCCGCACGGTGATGGCATGGGCGAACAGGTCCGCGAGCTCGTCGCTGCCGCTCATCCGTACACCCAGGCGCGCATCTGCAGCAGGCCTTTCGCGGAGAGGATCTCGACCGCCTCGGGCACGAGCTCTCGGACCGCGCGCTCGCGGGCGGTCGCGGCGTGCGAGGCGTCGGCGTAGGCGATCGACGCGCCGTCGAGGCTTTTCGACGCCGGGGTCCGCGCGGTGACGACGCCGCCAAGCTGGGGGTCGACCCTGAGGGCGGCCCACGCGGCGGCTTGGGCGCACGTGGCGTCGCGGAACGCCGCCGAGACCAGAGGGTCGGTGGGCAGGCCCCGGGCGTCGGCGAGGTAGAACGCGGCGGCGGTGTCGCGGCGGATGAGCATGGACGCCGACCTGAGCAGCCGCTCGGCGCCGTCCGGCGGGTCGCGCCCGGTCCACGAGGCGAGGTCGTCGGGTGTGGCGTAGGCGACCAGGTAGTCTGCGCCGGGCAGCGGGAGGCTGGGGAACGTCACCGCGCGCCTTTGGCACCCGGCGGAGCGCCCGCGGGTCTGGGCGGCGAGGCCTTGCGCGCGCGGCCGGGCCCGCCTCCCGTCGTCGGCGCGGGCCCGGATGGGGTGGGTTCGACGCGGGCCCAGTTGGCCAGCGCGGACAGCCGGCGCTCCAGCTCGCCGCCCGCGTCGACGACGTCGCCTGTGTTGGCGTTGCGGAACTTCATGCTGCGCTCCTGTGCTTGTCCCGTGCCGGCGTCGGACGGTCGGCTGCGGCGCCGGCACGGAGGGGATCACGCGGGCGGGACCAGCGGGCCGTGGATCAGGACGGCGCGGGCCGCGTCGAGCGTCTTGACGCCGTACAGGCAGTCGATCGACACGACGTCCTGTTTGTGGGCGATGTCGTACATGTAGGTGACGCGCAGGCCCACGCCGTTGTACGACTGGATGGCCGAGTTCACCGCGCCCATAGGCAGCGCGAGCGGGCGGGTGACGAACGCGAACGCTGTGCGGTGGAAACCGACGCCGACCTCGGTGGTCGGCGCGCCCTCGACCTGCGCCGGCAGCTTGACGTTCTGGCTCATGTAGGGGTCGAACCCGAAGCTGCGAACGCCGAGGGACGCCTCGCGCAGGCCCTCTGTGTCGCCGCGCTGCTGCGCCTGCTGGAACAGCGGCGTCTTCAGATAGGCGGCCTTGGTGGCGGCCCCGACCACGAGGCGCCGCTCGGCGGTGGGGACGTTCGCCTTGTCCAGGACCGCGCCGGCGTCGACGACAGCCTCCGGGGTGTTCCACGCGGCCAGGCCCGCGCCGACGCCCACGGTCTGGGTGATGTCGTCGCGCAGGGACAGGATGTCGCGGTCGATCTGCTGGGCCAGGGCCATCATCGCCGGATTGAGCAGCTGCGCGGAGAAATCTTTGATCTCCAGCGTCATCTGTTCGGGCGTGACCGCGAACGAGACGTCTTTGAACTTGTCCAGGGTGAGCGGGATGCCCGCCTCGACGGCGTCCTGGACGACGATCTGCCTGCCGTCGGCGTTGAAGTCGTGCACTGCGAACAGCGCGGGTTTGCGGATGGTGATGGTGTCGCCGACCTTGTTGGCGAACTCGGGCTCGTAGTCGCGGTGCACGAGCGGCAGCATGACGGTGTTCTCGTACAGGTTCGCCAGCGCGGCGGCGGCGATGATCTGGGGTGTGAGGAAGATGTTGCCGGGCATGGGTTTCTCCTAGCGGGTGGTGACGGCGCGGGTCAGTCCTTCGGGTGGAGGAGCCGTCGCATCTCGTCGACGGTGCCGGCGGCCGGGGCCTCCCCGGAGCCGGCCGGGGCGTCCACTCCGCTCGCTGCCGCCGCCAGGACGGTCTTGAGCTTCGGGTTGTTCTGCGCTGACTCCGCGACCAGGGCGTCGAGCCGCTGGGCGAAGTCGGGCGCGGCGGGGTCGAGCGCGCGCAGCTGGGCGTCGAACGCGCGGGAGTCGAGCAGCGCGTCGGCGTCGAGGCCGGCTCGGCGCGCGGCTCTCTCGGCCGCGCGTTCCCTTTTGACGCTCACGGTCTCGTCGCGCGCGGCGGCGAGCTGCTCGGCGAGCGCTTCCGGGTCAGGTCTCTCGTCGCCTTGGGCGAGCCCGAGCTTGCGCAGGACCTCTTGCTGCGCCTCTTCCCGCGCGGTGGCGCGGGCTTTGGCGGAGGCGCCGGCGGCTTCGTCCTGGTACCGCTTGACAATCTTGCGCACCTCGGGGTCGAGCGATTCGAGCTTCCCGTCCCATGTCGGCGACGGCTCAGCAGGCCTCGGCGGTGTCGGCGCCGCCACCGGGGACTGCGCCGCGGGCGGCGGCTCGCTCGCGGTCGGCGCGCTGGCGGCAGCGGTGGATTCGGCCGCGGTAGGTGTCTTGCTCATAGTCGGTGCGCTACTTTCCCCGGCACCGGGCCGGATCAGTTGGACCGCGCGCCAGGCGCGGAATCGTGTACCCTGGGAGACGAGCCGAGCGTGCCCACTTGACTGAGGGATCCAGCGCCCGGCTCATTCATTTGTCGAGCGTGATCTCTTCGACGTGTCGGCGGCCCCAGAACACGAACAGACGTGTGATGCCCGCGCCCGCGTTGTCGGGATGCGTGTTGTAGCCGGACAACCAGGCCCGGATATCGTTTGTGAACGGATGGTCTCGCAAATCGACCATGAACACCTGACGGGCGGTGTTCCTCAACACTGATTTGCGGATCGGACGGTACAGGGTCGTGCGATCGATCCGCGCTGACAGAATCGACTTCAACTCGACCTTTTCCCCGCGCCAGACGAAGTCACCGGGTGTGCGCCTGTAGCTTGTGACATCTCGGTTGATCGGGGTGAAGACCTGTCCTGCGGCGGAGAAACTCTCGTAGAACTCGATCTCGTGTGACTTGATGTCATCCTTGTCGAACTGGACGCCGAGTTCGCGTTCCAGCGCCTCGCGACGACCGTCCCAATCCACTGGCGTCGGGGAAGGCGTTCGCCTCAGCGAGCTGTCGCCGCCGTCGTGGCCGAGGTTCCAACGCTCACGTTCGGGATGGCGGTTCAGATCGTGTCGCGCGATGTGGTCGCGGATCTGGGCTTGTGTGGCGCGGACGCGCCGGCCTGCCTCTTGCCGAGACCGCTCGTCGAGGGCGCCGGCTTGGACGCGTTTGTGCTGCCTGACGCGGCGTTCGAGCTCGCGTTGGCGCTGGGTGGCGTCGTAGCGCTCCTGGTCTTCGGCGGCCCACTCCCGGGGCGGGGTGTTCAGAGGGTCACCGGGCAGCCACGCCAACAGCGTGTGTTTGCAGTTGGGGTGGAACAGGCCGGCGAGCCGAGCCTGGTCGATTGTGGCGGCGACGATGAAGCTGACGGGTCGTCCGTCCATGACGGATGGCGCGGTGGCCGGGCCGGCGAGCCCGGTGGAGAGCACGGCGCCTTCCCAGGGCGCGCAGAGAGGACAGGGGCGGCCGTCGTGAGAGACGGTGAACCAGCGGACGCCGGCCGCCGACATGCGCGCCAGGTGAGCCTCGTTGTACGCCCGCTGAGTGGCGGTGCGGGTGGCCATCTCGACATAGGTGGCGAGGTTCCATCGCCGGCCGGACCGATCGGTGAACCCGGACACTCCGTCGCGCACGAGGGTCTGCCAGGCGCGCGCCTGGGCGGCGCGGGGCGTCTCCAGCCCGCTCTCGTTGAGCACCAGCCGGGTCGCGGCGTCGGCGACTGCTGCGCGGTACGCGTCGTCGGCGAACCGAGTGATCCGCAGCGCCGCCTGGTCGAGTTTGCTGGCGAGGTCGTCGGCGATGGCTTTGGCGGCTGCTGTGGCGTGCCCTCGTGGCGCCAGGTACAGGTCCGCGAGGCCGGGGCGCGCGGCGACGACCCGTCGGATGGCTCGTTCCGCCGCCGCCGTGCCGTCCCGGGCGGCGGCGGCGACGGCCTGTCTCGCGAGAGGCCCGACCCGGTCGCGCAGTTCTGTCGCGACCTGGGCGGCGGCGCGTCGCATCCGCGACGCCATGACGGCCTGCGCGGCTTGGGTGGGGTCGCGCATGCCATGCCCGGCGGCTCGGGCGAGCGCGGCGAGCAGGCGCCGCTCGGCGGCCAGGCACTGGGCGAGGACGTCGGCGGCCAGCGCGTCGGCGGTCCCCGCCGCGCCGTTCGCGCCTCCGCCGGCCGCTCCGGCGGGTCGGGTCATCCCGTTGGGAAGCCGTCGGCGCCGGTCATCGTCGTCGGGTCGGGCAGCGGGGTGCCGGCGCGCTCGGTGGCGATGAGATCGGCTTCGCCGGCGACCTGATCGGCGTCCCAAGCCGGGTGGACGAGCTGCACGAGCGTCCGGGTGGAGGCCGCGCCAGCCGCCGAGAGCGCTTGAGCGGTCTGGGCCAGGGCGAGCGCGGATTCTTGCGCCGAGTCGGCGAACACGACGTTGACCGGCCGGTTCGGGTCGACGCGCGAACCGAACACGACCCGGTCGGTCCAGAGCAGTTTCGTGGCGATCGCGGCGACGGCGGGCCGCCACAGCCGGATCTTCCGGTCCCGGGTCAGGTACGAGCGGCGCTCGCGGGCCTGGACCTCGGTCGCGGTGAGGTTCGAGGCGCGGGCGTCGCCGGGGTCCATGCCGAACGTCTGCGCGGAGTACCCGGCGGTGCGCAGGATGACGGCGAGCAACTCGGCGGCCGTCGCGGCGTGCTCGGCGTAGCGGATAGCGAATTGCTCGGCTTGGATGGGCAGCCCGTTGCCCGTGTTGCCGGGCGGGGCGAGCAGGTTGAGCGCGGCGTAGATCTCCTGGTCGGCGTCCCACGCGACGCCTTGGCCGTTGGGCAGCTGGTCGAGCATGCTCTTGGCCAGGAACACGCGGGCTTTGCCGAGGCGGATGTCGCGCATCCACGACGTGTAGGTCTCATCGAGGGCGTCCATGAGGTGCTCGACGCCGTCCAGGTCGGGGCGTCCGAGGCTGGCCCCGAGCGGGTCGGCGCGCCAGATGCGTTGCGGCCGGGCGTTCGGCGCGTAAACGACGGCCAGACCGGGACTCCGGGTGGGGATGGCGCCGTTCTCGTCGACCAGGGCGGCCAGCCCGGCGGTGACAGGCGACTCGGTGAGCGGGACGGGGCGGCCGAGGCTGTCGTCGGAGCCGAGGTACAGACCGTGGGCGATCACGCCCTCTCCCGAGGCGTCGAGCTCGTGGCGCTCCAGATGCCGGAGCACGGCGTCCCGGTCGCGGTTGGCGACGCGCCAGAACGTGACGGCGACCAGGCGCCCCCAGCGGAACTCGGGGGCCGCGCCGTCGGCGTGGACGGCGGTCAGGAACGGCTGGTCGGGGACCACGGAGCGGTCCCAGGTGACCCGTAGGTACACTCCGCCGAGCGCGGCGGCGATCTCGGCTGCTTCGGCGAGCGTGTCGTGCAGCCCGTCGTCGGCCAGCGAGGCGAGCCGCGTCTGGGTGGCGGAGTGGTCGACGGTCAGCGTGACCGGCTTGGCGAACAACAGGTCCGCGCTCACCTGGCACAGGTCGGCGGCGACCGGCACGTGCAGTTTGGTCATCTGCAGCGAGCGCTGGGGCTGGCCCCAGAACCAGCGGGCCACCCGGCCGACCAGCCCGCCACGGTACGTGGCGAGGTGGTCCATGTTCGCGGCGATCAGGTTCGGGCCAGTCGCGCCGTAGTGCAGCGCGAGCTTTTCGGGGTCGCCGGTGTACCAGGCGTCCCAGCCGGCCATGGCGCGCAGGATCTGGCGCAACTGGGGCGGCGGCCACGGCGTGTTCGGCGCGGGCAGCGGCATCAGGCGGCCTCCTGCGGGTCGGTGTCGACGCGGCCGCGCCACAGAGCCTCGGTGGTGGTGATGGCGTAGCGGGCGGCGTCGAGGGAGTGGTCGGCGGTCTTGACAGGGCGGTCCTCGCCGCGGGCGGTCGCTTTGGGATCCCAGGAGTAGCCGGGCGCCTCCGCGATGAGGCCCCGGCAGCGGTCGGAGGCGCGCAACCAGTCACCGCCCAGGCCGGAGGCGATGATGCTGATGCCATAGGCCACGTCGTTGTCGGCGTCGGCCAGCCCGGGCACGCCGTCGTGGTGGAGCTGGACTTTGAACGACGCCGCGCTCGGGTCGACGACCACCCATTCGATGCCCGGCGGGGGAGGCTCACCTGGCCTCTCGGGCAGACGCGGGCCGGCGAGCCAGGCGCGCAGCCGCGCGGACAGCTGGGCGTCGGTGAGCCGGGCGTTCGCCTGCCTCGGGTCGTGCCTCCACTCGTCGACCAGGTACAGCCGGCGGTCGGCGCCGAGACCGAGCAGCAACGCGGCGGTCGGATTGGTGGTCCCATAGTCGACGCCGACGGCGAGCAGGCGGCGCATCGCGGGCAGGGCGTCCCAAGCGACGACATGCCGGTCCGGGTCCCACATCGGGTAGACCGCTCCCTCGGCGGCCACCCATTCGCCGTCGATGAACCGCCGGCGCCACAGGCCGGTGAACTCACGCTTGATCGACGCCACGTAGGCGGGGCGGAGCGCTGGGTTGGCGTCGAGGGTGAGACGGAACCGCCGCCAGTCCGGCAGCGACTGCAATCGGTCGAGGAACCGGGCCTTGAGCCAGTGCGCGGGGTTGTCAGGATTGGTGGTCGCGAACATCCGTGCGCCGGGCACGCTCATGCGGCCGAGCAGCTGGGTGAAGTAGGCCTCCGGCAGGGTGGTCGCCTCGTCGACGTACGCGCCGGCGACGGTGAGGCCCCGTATCACCGTCTCGGCTTTGGCGTCGTGCGCGCCCATGACGTGGACGCGTCGGCCGAGGACCGTGCAGTACGGGGCGCCGTAGTTTCCGACGACGAAGCGGGCGACCGGGCCGAACAGGCTCGGGTCGCGCAGCGGTTCGATGGCGTTGCGCCAGGCGCTGTCACGGGTGCGGCCGACGACGACCAGATGGCCGCCGGCCGGGGGCGCGGCGACGTGGAACACCCACCGCAGCAGCGAGGCCACAGTCTTACCGGATCG
>Ga0123357_10002817_pt1 | contig 19636 bp, 20 predicted proteins | sample TergutEmb28metaG_FD_89873 | JGI IMG/M metagenome (GOLD analysis project Ga0123357, IMG submission 89873) | Embiratermes neotenicus P4 segment gut microbial communities from Petit-Saut dam, French Guiana - Emb289 P4 | ecosystem: Host-associated > Arthropoda: Insects > Digestive system > Gut ...
CGCAGAGGACGTGAACGGACACCGGTTGGAAGGGCGTTGCGGTCCCCCGTTATAATTTATATATCAAGACTCATCTCTCCGTATCAGGAGATTGCATATTATGTCTATGACTCCAAGAGAAAGAGTACTTGCAGCAATGAAATGTGAGAAATTGGACAGACCGCCAGTGGCGGTGTTCACACAGTCAGCGACCATCGGTCAGATGGACGCGATCGGTGTCTATTGGCCGGAGGCGCACTCCGACCCGAAGGCAATGGCCAAGCTCGGATGCGCACAGGCAGACGTCCTCGGTTTCGAGGTCGTCCGTTCTTCGTTCTGTCTTACGGCTGAAGCGGAGAGGCTCGGATGCTCCGTCGATCCCGGAAAGAAGGACAGGACGCCGATGCTCAAGAAGCACCCGTTCAAGTTCGACCCGATGGAGGGCGTATACGATGAGCCGAAACTGATGGACGTCGATGAGTTCCTGAAGGGCGGAAGGCCGAAGACGAACATCGAGGCCGTCAAGCTCATGAAGAAGAGCCACGGAAAGGATTACGCCATTGTGGCAGGTAACACCGGTCCGTTCACGCTCGCAGGTCACCTCGTTTCCACCGAGAACCTCGTATTCGGCATCATGATGGCGCCGGAAGAGGTCACCAAATGGGTCGACGCGGTCAACCCCATATGCAAAGGATACAGCCAGGCCCTCATTGACGCCGGCGCCGACATCGTCCAGATGTCCGAGCCCTCGGCATCCACGGACCTTCTGTCACCCGACATGTTCGATGAGTACGCAGGCAAATACGTGAAAACGTCGCTCGCGGCGGTGAAAGGCGGATCATCGGTCCTGCACATCTGCGGTAACACACTGCCCATACTCGACCAGATGATCGCGACAGGTGTCACGGGCCTCTCGATCGAGGAGAAGGTGCCCCCGGTCGATGCGGTCAAGAAAGTGAACAAGCGCGCCGCGCTCATCGGTAACGTCGGTGTGGTGTTCCCGCTTCTGCAGGGAAAGCCGGAAGATTGTTTCGCACAGGGAAAGGCAGTGAAAGATGCAGGATTCAACGTCGTGTCCTCAGGCTGCGGTCTCTCTGCGCTCATATCCAACGACAACCTCAAAGCGCTCGTCAAAGCGGTCAAAGGCTGATCAAGCAAACCAAAAAAGGGGGCTTAAGCCCCCTGTTTCCCATTTTTTTGTCAATTACATACCAGTTACTCTCAGTTAAGGTACGTTGATGCTTTACGGCGTTATGCTGAATTCTGACAGTTTTATATGGTAAGAGATTCCTTTAAGGTACAGAGGCATTAATATGGTAAAATACGGCATCGCGCTGGATTTAGGAACTAGCGGATTCAGGTCTCATCTTGTCGATCTGGAGAAGAATGCGAAGATACTTGAGACCGCGGTCACGGTAAGGCACCCGCTGCCGGGCGCCAACATCATGGACCATCTTCACTTTTGGCTCACGTCCGGGTCAGAGATCGGGCACAAGATAATAATGAAGACCGTGCGCAACCTCATCGCTCTGTACGGCGAGGACAAACTGTCCAAGATAGAGAAGATGGCAATATGCGGCAACCCGATACAGCTGTCGCTCTTCGAGAACATTGAGGTCAGGGACCTGGCATACGCCGGGAAGAACAAGCTCAAGACACTCGGTATAGAGAAAGTGAAAAGACCCGGCCACATGACCACTGCCGGGAAGATAGGGATGATCGATTTCAACCCAGAGATGGATGTGATCATTCCTCCCGCGATAGAGCACGAGATAGGCGCGGATGCGCTGGCGATGATCATCAAATCCGATCTGCTGAACAAGAATCAGACATGCATGGTGACAGACTACGGAACAAATGCCGAGATGGGACTGTTCCACGACGGTGAACTATACTCAGGAAGCGCAGCCGCGGGACCCGCGATGGAAGGCCAATCCATTGAGAGCGGAATGCTCGCTTCGCCTCACGCCATATCCGATATGGACCTGACTGATGACGGGTACTGGACCAACTATGTGCTTGATGACCGGATGGTCCCGGTCGCCGTCAGCAAGGTCGAGCCTCTGACGGGGCAGGAGGTAAAGATACTTGGTTACGAGGCCAAAGGCATAACCGGCACCGGGGTCGTATCAGCCATGGCCCTCGGTCTCGAATCGGAGATAATAAAACTGCCGAAGATAAAGACCCCCGACGGCAGCCTGAGACTGGCGAACGGCATAAAGTTCACTACGGAGGACGTTCAGGAAGCGGGTAAGGCCATGGGTGCCATAAGGGCCGGCCACAGGACCCTGATACACGAGGTCGGTATAAAAGACGAGGACGTCAAGGTCATGTACATGAGCGGAGCGTCCGGTACGTACGTCGATCCGATCAAGGCGCAGATGTGCGGAATGATACCTCGTGTCCTCGATGAGGTGTATCAGCTGGGGAACACCAGCCTCATGATGGCGCACGATCTCCTCAAGAAAGAGGACACCCTCGACGAGATGCAGTCCATAGCCGACTCGATACAGGCGAACCACGTGATGTTCGCCACTTCGCCGACATTCGAAAAGATGTATGTTCTTGAATTGGCGTACTGGACCGAGGGGATGTCGCTGGACATGTATGATGCGATGCTCCAGATGGACGGTTTCGATCCGTTCCCGGAGCTGCGCATTCCCAAGAAATCTGTAAGGACCGTAAAGAGCGACATACCGGAGATGGGCGCAGGGCTCAGGGTCCTTGAACAGGTCGGAATGAAGATGTACGGCAACTTCAAAGGATGCACCGGATGCAAGAAATGCGAGAAGGGATGTCCGGAGGATGCTCTTACGGTAACGGGCAAGGAGATCTGCGTACGTTCCGACCTGTGCCTGGGGACCGCGTGCAAACAGTGCGAGAGCAACTGCCCCGAGAGGGTGTATCACTTCACCGAACTCAAAGTTCAGATGTGATCCCTCAGCACGCATAGCAATACCGCAGGGACACGGTGTCCCTGCGGTGACCCTTTAACTCGTTGTGAACGCTCAGGTTCCTGTTCCCATCGGAGCAAAGTATATTTTTCTAAACAGAGTTCACCCGGTCATGAGTATGCTGGAGAAGAACAAAGAGTACGGAGACAAACTCAAGGCGATCCTGATGCTGCGGCATGAGCCGGCGGCAGTGCGTCTGATACGCGAGGACGAGGACCCTCCGAAATATCCTGAAACCGATAAGCAGATGAGCCACTGCCAGGCGGTCGCCAGTGCGACCAAGGGCAATGCGCTCCTTGTTATGAAGGAGATGCAGGAGTGCAAGGTCGGTTCATCAGCACTGGGCATGGCGAACACACCGGACAAGGTCAGATCGGGCGAGTTCCACTTCGGCATAGGTGCGCACGATACTGTCGGAGCGACGGAGAAGATGATCGCCGCCCGTTCCGAAGTGGGCTTCAAGGCCAAAGGTGCGGTATATTCTCCTCTGAGCAAAGCTGACTTCGAACCCGACGTGGTAATAATCGAGGACATCCCGGAACGCATCTATTGGTTCATTCCGCTTTCAACCGCAAAGGAAGGCGGGCGTGTCAATCTCAGCACTGCGCCTTTCCAGGCGGCATGCGTCGACTGCATAGCGGTCCCGATGGTCTCAGGTTCCATAAACATCTCATTGGGATGCTTCGGATGCCGTAAGAGGACGGACATACAAAGCGATGAGATGCTCATGGGCATACCGTATTCCAAGATACCCGAAATGATCAAGACCCTCGAGAGGTACAAGGGCGGCATAATGACCAAGGCGAAGAGAGAGTAATGTCATCTGGTATACGCAGGGAAACACGACCGCAAAGGTCGCCCTGAAGGAAACGGCGGACAATATAGACAGACTGTTCCAATACCTCTGGGCCGGGTAGCCGGACGATCGTGTACTGAATGTGCTTACCGCTGAGGGCAGGACACTCGATCCCCATCCGCATGATGATCCAGACGAGCTGTTCTATGTCATCAAGGCGAATTCGGATCGGAATTCGATGACGATAGTAAAGTTATACAGCAAGGCGACCTGATAGTGGTGCCGAAAGGCAGACGGCACCGCCTGGTCTGCAGATCGCTTGTGAAGTGCTTGCCGGTCGAATCTTACGGAACACTGACGGAAGGGAATACAGGGGCACATGCGCCAATATTCTTTCTGCAGCTGACAGAACGTCATAATGAAACAATTTATATCTTTTAAGTTCAGTTATCGTAACAGTGTTGCATCATGGCAGAAGATATTGATACCAAGGACCTTGAGATACTGAAGATGCTCAGGAAGGATTCGAGAACACCCATGGGCATCATCGGTGAAAGTCTGAGCATATCCAAAGCGACGGTCAGCAGAAGGATCGCGAGGATGGAAGAAGAGGGGATAATACAAGGATATCCTCTTTCGATTGATTCCACCAAGCTGGGTCTGATGAGGGCCGTGGTCTCCATGCAGGTGGTCGGGAATCCCGTCTCCATCATAATAGAACAGCTGCGTTCAATCAAAGAGATAAAGAACATATTCAAATCGTTCGGCGACCACCATCTCGTGTGCGAAGTGTACACGATCAACGTGGACCATCTGTACGATCTGATACAGTCGAAACTTCTGAACATGCCCAGCATACGTAACGTCGAGGTCGATGTGCTGGTCGAGAAGATGCCCCGCAATCCCAACGCCGAGCTTGATATGTTCATGAGTACAATAAAGTAATATCATATTCATTACGGCGCATGCGTCTGGAGCGTATGCCCAAAGTATCGGCGGACACCGGGATAAGGACGATATTGCCCAAAGAGACACTCGAACGCGTCCTTCCCTTGCTTTCAAAGGCAGGGATGGAACCGCTAGAGGATATAACCGGAAAGGACAACATAGGAATTCCCGTCTTCTCGATCGCAAGACCGGACACGGCGCACGGAAAGAAGAAGGTGTACAACGGCAAGGGTCCGACACCGGAACAGGCGATGGCCTCCGCGGTCATGGAGGCTATGGAACGTTACAGTGCGGAAAGACGCAGCACCGACGAGATAATATCAGGAACGTTCGACGACGCATCCGCCGCAGGTCTCGCGCTGGACCCCAAGGAGATGATACTTCCGCTGCGCGTCCTCGATTACATAGATAACGCCACGATAGGGTGGTGCATCGGGTACGAGATGTTCCGCGGGGAGCCCATATGGGTGCCGGCGAATGCCGTGTACCATCCGTACTTCCCGGACGGGGATGTGCAGGTGTTCCGTTACCATACGAACGGTATAGCTGCAGGTAACACGATAGAGGAGGCCATACTCCACGCGCTGCTCGAGCTGATCGAAAGGGATGCATGGTCCATATGCGAATTCAATGAGAGGATGACTGCCGACATTACCGTCAACGAAGATTCCGTCTGCGGTCATCTCATAGGGCAGTTCAGGGATGCGGGCGTGGAGATAAACCTCAAGGACCTGACGAACGACATAGGGATACCGACAATAGGGGCGGCGGCCGACGATGTACGGACAAAGGACCCGGAACTGCTGACGATAGGCGTGGGAACGCACCTCAATCCCGAGATAGCCGCGATACGCGCACTTACTGAAGTAGCTCAGTCGAGGACGACGCACAAGCACGGGTCGAAGATCAACGCCCAGCTGCAGAGGGTAAGCAAGGAGATGGGGTATGACAAGGTAAAGAAGGCGAATAAGGTGTGGTATTCACCTGCCGCCCGTTCGGTCAGATTAGAGGACATGAAGCGTCTGGACACCGATTACGTTCTGGATGACATAGAGATCATACTTCAGAGACTGATGCACTGCGGATTCGACAAGGTCATCGCCATGGACCTGACGAGACCGGAGGTCAATGTTCCTGCCGTGAGGATGATAGTCCCCGGTCTTGAGGTCTACACCATGGACCCGGAGCGCGAAGGAGCGCGTCTGCACGGCGTTTGGATATCCAACTCTTAATGAACATGTTAACAATCTAAACAGTCGCTTTTATATATCAGTGTTACCAGAACATATGATTTTGTTAATGTAATTTATTTAAAAACATCTAACAATTGTTAGATTTTGCGATTTTTACATATGTTTTATATCCAACGACAGGGTTACGGATTTTGCAAGGGGAGTGGGGGTAAAATCCTCACTAATAAAATAAAATGGAGGTAACAAATGCCAAAATACGAGGACGTAATAGACTTGTATGATGACCGCGGAAAACGCATCGCCAAAGATGTGCCGTTGGAAGCCATAAGTCCGTTGCGCAACAATGCGATAAAAAAGCTCGCATCTTTGACCAAGAGAACTGTGGCCGTCAGCCTCGCCGGTATCGAGAATTCTCTCAAGACCGGATCGATGGGCGGAGAGGGCTGCGTGATCAAAGGTAAAGAGATCGACATACCGCTGGTAAAGAACGCGGACAAGATCGCGAAAGCGATAAAAAGCATGGTCCAGGTGACCGACGAAGACGGCACGGTTGTTAACGTGAAATCAGGCGGTAAGAACCTTGTCGTAGTGGTCCCTGAAGAGAGGCTGTCAGCAGGTGTGGAGTACACCACGGGATTAACGGCGACGGCATCAGCAATAACGCAGGCAATAATCGATGAGTTCAAAGTGCCGATGTACAAGGCCAACATGGTGAAGGGCGCCGTATGGGGAAGATACCCGCAGACGGTCAACTTCCTCGGTGCGAACGTAAAGTCCATCCTCGAGGTTCCGCAGAACAACGAAGGTGCCGGTTTCGCCCTCAGGAACATCATGTCCAACCACGTCGTGGCGCTCGTCGGCAGGAACGCGATGCAGGGTGTCGCGCTTTCAGCACTCTTCGAGCAGATGGGTTCCTTCGAGATGGGCGACGCGATCGGCCCCTTCGAGAGAGGACACCTCCTCGGTCTCGCATACGAGGGACTGAACGCCAACAACATGCTCTACAACATCGTCAAGAAGAACGGTAAGACCGGTACGGTCGGTACCGTCATCGAGTCTCTGATGGAGATGGCGATCGACGATAAGGTCATCCGCGTGAAGGAGACACTCCCGTCGGGATACAAAGTGTACACCACGGACGATCTCCCGAAGTGGAACGCATACGCATCCGTAGGAATGGTCGCTGCCGTCATGGTCAACGTCGGTGCGGCAAGGGCCTGTCAGGGTGTGCCTTCGACGATATTGTACTACAACGACATACTTGAGCACGAGACCGGTCTGCCGTCCGTTGATTACGGAAGGGCGATGGGTGTGTGCGTAGGAATGTCATTCTTCTCACACTCGATATACGGTGGAGGAGGACCGGGTCTGTTCCACGGGAACCACGTGGTCACGAAGCACGCGAAAGGTGTGCTCATACCCGCAGTGACAGCAGCCAACTGCCTGGATGGCGGAACGCAGACATTCTCTGCCGAAGCGACGTCCGGACTGTTCAAAGAAGTGTTCGGTGACATGAAAGAATTCAACTCACCGATGCAGATCGTTGGCGCGGAGGCCAAGAAGATAGCGAAGAAGGTGTAAAGTTTGACACAGAGTTCCCGATCCTCCAAACCGACATATGCAGGAGAACCGCTTCCTGAAGTGAAGATATTCACCAACCGTCTGCTTAGCGCAGACACGACGGAAAAGGTGCTCAACACATTGATCAGCAGGGTCGACAACATAAGGCAGATGAACATCCAAGGCGAATACCTTCCGCCGAAGGTCAAGAGCGGCCCCAACACTGGGATACCGGTCAACCACCCGCAGCGCAAGGTCATCAAGTACGGCGAGAGAGAGGTCGAGCTCACCAACATGGTGGGGGCGATATACATCGAGCTGGAAGACGATGAGTACGTGGATGATGCCATGGCGGCGATCAAAGCTGCGTGTGACGAGACGATACCGTTCGGTTACACAATGGATGTCGGGAGATACTCAAAGTACAAACCAACACTAACTGATTACATGAAGGGATAAATATGGCTTACAAAAGACAATTCTACCCCGGGACGACCGTACCTGCAGTCAACAGGCGCAGATACATGGACCCGAAACAGAACTTGAAGAAACTGCGCACAGTCGCAATGGACGACGTGGTCAGGATCTTGGGACACAGGAACCCTGGAGAGGAGTACAAATCCATCCACCCGCCGATCGAGGAGGGAAAGGAGCCTGACTGCCCGATAAGAGCACTCGTCACGCCGATAAAGGGCGCGGCGGCAGGGGACAGGGTCAGATACGTTCAGTTCACTGACTCCGTCTACTTCGCTCCGATCTCGCCGTACCAGAGGGCATGGATGTACCTGTCCAGATTCAGAGGACTCGACACCGGTACCCTTTCGGGACGTCAGATCATCGAGATGAGGGAGAGAGACCTCGAAGTGCTTGCGAAAGAAATGATCGAGAACGAGACGTTCGACCCCGCCCTCACGGGAATAAGGGGAGCGACCGTTCACGGACACGCTGTCCGTCTCGATGAGAACGGACTTATGTTCGATGCATGGCAGAGATACGTCTGGGATGCGAAGAAGGGCGAGGTCGTCTACGTGAAGGACCAGGTCGCACTTCCGCTCGACAGGAAGATCTCGGTCGGGAAACCGGCAAGCCAGCAGGAGCTCAAGAAGAGGACAACCATCTTCCGGGCAGACGGCGTCGACATGAGGGATGACAAAGAGGTCGTCATGTACGGTCTCAGGATACACAAGCTGAGAACGCTCGGCGGATACCAGCCTTTCAAAGTGAAGGGGGTGTAAGAACATGGCAGACAAATTGTTCATGGACGCAATGAAGAAGAAATTCAAAGAGGACCCGACGGAGCAGTACACGCACTTCTACACGTTCGGCGGCTGGAAACAGTCGAAGAGGAAACAGGAGTTCGTGAAGGAAGCAAACAAGATCGCGAAAGAGCGCGGAATCCCGATGATGAATCAGGACATCGGTGTCCCGCTCGGACAGAGGTCATGGATGCCCTACCAGCTCTCGCACACGGACATCTTCGTAGAGCCGGACGACCTGCACTGTGTCAACAACCCTGCCATCCAGCAGGCGTGGGATGACATCAGGAGGACCGTACTGGTAGGACTGGACTCGCCCCACCAGACGATCGAGAGAAGGCTCGGGAAAGAGGTCACGACGGAAACGATCAACGCGTACCTGGAAACGGTCAACCACACGATGCCCGGAGGCGCGGTCGTTCAAGAGCACATGGCCGAGTGCAACCCCGCACTCGTCCGCGACTCGTACGTGAAAGTGTTCTCGGGAGACGACGAGCTTATTGACGAGATCGACAAGAGATTCGTCATCGACATCAACAAGCTGTTCAGCAAGGACCACGCGGCCCAGCTGAAGAAAGCGATCGGGAAAACGCTCACACAGGCCGTACGTGTTCCGACCATAGTAGGAAGGATCATGGACGGTGCGACGACATCGAGGCACGCAGCGATGCAGATCTCAATGGCGTTCATCTCCTCGTACAAGCTCGCAGCAGGTGAGGCAGCGATCGCAGACTTCGCATACGCTGCGAAGCACCAGTCCCTCGAGATGGGTACCATGATGCCCGCAAGGCGTGCCAGAGGACCCAACGAACCCGGCGGAATACCGTTCGGATACATGGCGGACATGGCCCAGTCGGACCGTGTGAAGCCGGATGACCCGGGACGCGCATCCCTTGAGGCCGTGGCGCTCGGAGCGGTCGTATTCGATCAGATCTACCTCGGCGGATACATGTCCGGCGGTGTCGGTTTCACGCAGTACGCTTCGGCGGCATACACCGACAACATCCTTGAGGACTACACGTACCACGCGATAGACATCATAAAGGACAAGTACGGCGGACTCTGCAAAGTGGACCCGAACGACTTCGACAAGCTCCTGAAGCTCGGTGATGAGGTCAACTCATACGCGCTCGAGATGTACGAGAGATATCCTGCAGTGATGGAAGCCCACTTCGGCGGATCGCAGAGAGCGACCGTTGCGGCGGCAGCGACCGGTATCGCCGGTTCGATGGCCACGGGAATAGCGGACTGCGGTGTGAACCTCTGGTACCTGTCGATGCTGCAGCACAAAGAGAGGACAGGAAGGCTCGGATTCTACGGTTACGACCTGCAGGATCAGTGCGGTTCCGCCAACTCGCTCGCGTACAGGTCGGACGAAGGTCTCCCCATGGAGATCAGAGGTCCCAACTACCCGAACTACGCAATGAACGTAGGTCACCTGTCCGGATACACCGGTATACCCAAAGCGGCACACGCTGCAAGAGGGGACGCCTTCACGGTCAACCCGTTCGTCCGCATCGCGTTCGCAGACCCGAGCCTTGTGTTCGACTTCGCGAACGTGACGAAGGAGATCGGACGGGGCGGACTCAGGGAGTTCAAACCGGCCGGCGAGAGGACCGCGGTCATAAAGGTATGATGATCTCGTGAACGTTGGTGATATCTGCAAGTACATGGCGACGTCGACCGTAGGTAAGGTAATGGACATCAGGGAAAGGGACGGCAAGGTCTGGGCTCTGCTCGACTTTACGAACCTGTACTATGATGCGAAGTACCTGACACCCGCGGACCCGTCCGAGTATAAAGCGATTCACCACAAAGAACGCGAGAAGAAATCAGACCTGAAGACGGTGGAAAGCATCGCAAAGGACGCCGAGGAAGTGAACATCGATATGTTCATGCCCTCAGGCGGTGGCTAAACCATTTTCTTAATTTTCTTTTTCAGGCGTTGCGCCATGGTATTTTCATTGAATACATCATTTCATATGCTATCGAAATCCGTATCATTTTCGAACGGTTTTTATCTTTGTTCGTTCATCGCTCCCGCATGACAACACGAACATTCGCAACGCTTACCGGCCTAGAGATAATATCGTCCGACGCGTACAAGATAGGCGACCTTGTGGACATACGGTACGACACCAAATGGAAGGTCATCGGACTGACCACGAAGACCGACAAAAATCTGGCAAAGAAGATCGATTCCATAGGATCGGGACGTTCGCTGATAAGGATCGAGCCTAAGAAATTCATTATAAACGACGTGATCCTGATGGCCGAGAGCACATCCGAGATCGGACCGATGATAACGGTGGACTCGGAGAATGCGGAATCTCTGTCGCACCTTACGGGTAAGAAAGTGGTATCCGAAGAAGGCATAATCTTAGGTACCGTCTACGACGTGAACGTTGACACGGACCTGTGGACGGTGCCGACGATAAGCGTGAAGCTGGAGAAGATCGCCTTCGAACCTCTGGGTCTTAAGAAAGGGCTGTTCTCCAAGACCGTGATATCGATACGAACGGAGTACATCGAATCCACCGGAGAGTTAATCTCACTGAACCAGAAGATAGAGGATATGCGCGAAGAGATCGTCGTCGAGTGATGCCCACGTACATCTTATGTTCAGGGTCCGCATAATTCTCTGAGACTCCGTCAAAGAGAAGGTATCAGCGTCAGAGTAATCCTTAGCCTTTAGGATGAGATGTGTCCGCAATGGATTCGTTTGTTACGGTCGTCCTTGTAATACTGGTTTTTTGTTTATGGAGTGGAACTTAGTCAGGGAATAACGTTCCAAGAAGCCAAAACACTCCGATAAATGTTATAACATACGCCAGAACGAATATCTTAAATCTCACGCGTTCCTTGTACATCATGTAATACAGATAACACACAAAAAGAATTTGCACAAACCCCATTGTAACGCCAATTATTCCGCCTGATTCCCACCCCCCAATCAGAAGGAAGAAAGAGATCATGAAGATCACAAAGGTACTAAGTATGAACTTGGCTTTTCTCTTATTTCCATTATAATATTGTTTTTCCAATTCTAACTGTTCGATGGGCACTCTCCATGATGACCCTTCTGGAATTTCTTCATCAAATGGTAATGGCCCTTTGCGATATTTATCTCCCCAATCATTATGAAGGAGGAAGGAACACATACTCTTTACAACAGGCCACTTTCCTATCCTGTAGTATTCCTTTTCGCGATATAGTGCAGACGTTATCCCAAAACATAACAGAGATATGGCAAAAATTACTGTACAAACACAAAATAATTTAGCAAAAATTCTCGACAGTTCAAAGTCATCGTCATAAACGATAAAACCCGCTGCTAGAAATGAAAATCCGGAAATAACTGCGATTATAAAAAACCAGAAGAATAAACGACACGCCCTTTTATAGTCCATGCGGGCCATAGCGGTTCCCCCCGATTTTTCCTTTTAAGCAGTCGTCTGGGATAGTTCTTGTGCCCGTCGGCAAGATCTTCTTACCTTCGGCAGCGTTATTTCTCATTGTACGCCACGAGTATGCTTGCGAGCTTCGGATCGTCCTTTATCCCTTTGCTCTTCTTTATGATGACGTCCGACGTAGGCGACGGCGAACACGATACGACGTCATGGCAGCCGTTCCCGGGATTCAGTTCAGGGAACGATACTGGCGGCATCACGAAACTCTCGCTCTTTTCCGCTTTGATCTCAGGGAATACGACGAAACCGTCAGAGAGCCAGATGATGTCATTTCTGTCCTGATACTCCTTGGCGGTATGCGGGAACACCTCCACTCCGAGCAGGAGGCCGTTGTCCCCTCTCAGTATGACGGTGGGCTCAGGCGGCGGTCTGAACCTGGCATCCTTGACGATGCAGATGACCTTATCCCTCTCAAGGGCCTGATTGAATCCTTCATTTATTACACCGATGTCAAGCGAGGATTTTACTGTCGCCTCCTCGGCTTTGAGTTCCTGCAGGATCTTATCGTCAATATAGAACGCGTACTGCACTCCCCGCATTCCTTTCACAATATCTATGGGCTCCATGTCCTTCACAAATCCTTTTTTACAATTTCATACAAACTGCAATTTCACTTCTCTCTTCAGACCCAGATCACCGGCGACCTCGCACACTTTCACCAGCGCGGAAGGTATCACGCACGCTGCGTGCGGAAGGGTCTTGGCACATGCAACGTATAACGGATTCTCTGTTATCGGCGTGGATATTGCGTCGAAGAGCATAACCTCTTTGAGTTCGGCGGCAAGTTTCTTGACCGACGGACAACCGCTCTCGATAGACAATCTTATGGTCATGCCGTCATCGGTGCTGCCGACGATGTTGGTAATGAATCTGCATACTCCGGCATCCACTTTCATCTTCACATCTTCACTCATCTTCAAACCTCTTCCTTATCAGATTGTCGACCCCCGCCATCGACCTGATGTCCACGACACCTATCGCGGCTATGATGTGGCGGTCCAATTCTATAGGGGTGACAATGACCTTAATACCTTTGTATGGGCCGGTCACGGCAACGCGCCTTATTGTCGTTCCGACGAGTATCGCCTCCTCCAGGATATCCCCGGTGTAGGCGTTGTCGATAACGGCACCGTTCTCGATCCTTATGCCCAGATTGTCACGGCTCTTCGCGCATACCGGCAGTCCGCCGACCAGATCGTGTATGGCAAACGCGAGTGAGAGTATCTCTGATGGGGCACTCCCGGGGTTGAGGATGTCCTGCAACTCCTTTTTGATGGATATGCCGCCCAGGACGCCTATTGCAGCGGTCACCGCCCCCACCTCCGCCTTCTCATAGGAATCGGACGTTCCTATTATTATGACATCGTCATTCTTTATCTTGAAGATCTTCCGGACGGCATTCTCGATATCCTTGCTCACCGGATATTCAGACCCTGGGAACATCAGCTTGTCATCCATGCACACGAGTGTGGTCGCTCCTGTTGCGCCGGCCAATATGGCGGTGTCCCTTTCTTCGCACCCGTAAGTTATCTTTTTCAGCGATCCCGGTATCCTGACAGCACAGTCCTTCTCACCTATGGTAAGGTCCCCCAGAGATATTATGTGGCACTCCAGCTGCATCGCCGCCTTGGCTTCGTTCCCAGCATCCGTCAGTATGATGCCTTTCTTGTTAACCGAGATAAGATCCAGTTCAGAGAACAGGCTTACGATCGTTCTTGTGCTTCCTTCACCCACATTGAGGTATTTCGACAGGGCCTTCCTTCCCATGGGCCTCTCGACGCTGAGCACCATCAGCGTTTTCCATATGTGGTAATCTGTGAATTTCGGGATCGGCCCGCCTATTCTTCTGATCTGGGATGGGAACATGATGGATACACAATGCATCCATCATAATTAATATATCGAAAAATGCGAAGCGGACAGCGGAGCGTTCTCAACCTCACGGTCAAGATGCTGTGTCTTCGGCACAGTCGCATGATACTGTGTCCTTAGCAGATCCTCACGAATGGACTGGCGTTGACGGCAGCTGGGACGGATAACTGGACAACAAGCCGAATTTTCCTTCCGTTATATTTTATAACTGTATGACCGTTCACGTTCCATGGCTCAGAAAACGGCAGACCTGCTGATAATAGACAACGTATCGAAGAAATTCGGCAACAAGACCGTTCTCAAAGATATCAGTGCAAAGGTATCCACCGGCGGCAAGCTCGGTCTCGTCGGAAAGAGCGCCGCGGGGAAAAGTGTCCTCATACACATGATACGCGGATCGGAGGAGTACGCGCCGACAAAAGGCCGCATAATCTATAGGGTGAACCGTTGCACGAAATGCGGCAATCTAGACCTTCCGTTCGAAGGGGATCCGTGCACGAAATGCGGTTCGCCTGCGGAGCTCAAGGAAGTTGATTTCTGGAACCTGCCGGAACGCGACCCGCTGAGACAGGCGGTCAAGGAACGGATCGCTATAATGCTTCAGCGCACATTCGCGCTGTTCGGCGATAAGACAGTGATAGAGAACATATTCGAAGCGCTCGGAGACAACGTCAGCGACAGACAGAAGGTGGACAGGGCAATCGAACTCCTGGAGTTCGTGAACATGACCCACCGCACCACGCATATAGCGAGGGACCTCTCAGGGGGCGAGAAACAAAGGATCGTACTGGCGAGACAGCTGGCCAAGGATCCGCTGTTCTTCCTGGCGGACGAGCCCACGGGAACGCTGGACCCGAAGACCGCGGACATCTTGCACAATTCGCTTGTCAAGATGGTCAATGACAAGAATATCTGCATGGTATTCGCATCGCATTGGCCGGAGGCCATCGAACAGATGGCGGACGAGGCCCTGTGGCTCGACGGCGGCAAGGCGGTGATGCAGGGCGATCCAAAGGAAGTGACATCGAAGTTCATGGAGGAATACCACTTCGAAAAGGAGCGCGGGTCCGATCTCGGAGATACCATAATAACGCTTACCGATGCGAAGAAGCATTTCTTCTCGGTGGTCCGCGGAGTGGTCAAAGCGGTCGACGGCGTCACATTCGACATCAAGGAGAGGGAGATTTTCGCACTGGTCGGTCTTTCCGGAGCAGGCAAGACCACGACATCCAGGATGATAGCCGGAATGAGCCCGTGCACCGGCGGCAGCGTCAAGGTAAGGATAGGCGACGAGTACGTTGACATGAGCGAATCGGGATTCCACGGAAAGGGGAGGGCGACCCCGTACATCGGTTTCCTCCACCAGGAATACACATTGTACCCGTTCGACAACATCCTTCAGAATCTGACGACTTGCATAGGCATGAAGATGCCCGCCGAACTTGCTAAGATCAAGGCGATACAGGTGCTCATGAGCGTCGGCTTCCCGAAAGGAGAGGTGGAAAGGATACTGTACACCTATCCGGACTCCCTGTCCGTCGGAGAGTGTCAGAGGATCGCGTTCGCCCAGGTCCTGATCAAGGAGCCGAAGTTCGTGATACTTGATGAGCCCACAGGGACGATGGACCCGATAACCAAGGTCGTAGTGGCAAAGGCGGTCCTTAAGGCCAGGGAGGAGTTCGGGTCCACGTTCATAGTTGTCAGCCACGACATGGACTTCGTGAAGAATTGCTGCGACCGCGGCGTGCTTATGGAGAACGGAAAGGTAAAGATGGAAGGCACGCCCGAAGAGATAATAGCAGCCATGGACAAGAACAAGGAGTGACACAGGTGAAACAGAGCATCGGAAGGCATCTCAGTTTCGTTGAGTGCAGGGAATCCATGGGACTCGGGGCCGGCGGAGCCTTGGCGCAGCGTGCCACGATATCCGAGAGCGGACGCGACGTCGTGGCGGTGGCCATGGGTCCCGGGCGCCGTCACATAACCAAACCTGTATGCGAGATAACATATGCGCTGAGAGAGGAAGGCATCGATACCTCGGTCCTGGTCCTGAACGCAGGGTCGGGTGTCCCGTCCGACGCTCCAGACATGACCGTATCTTCATTCGGCCTGGACCAGATCGAGGTGGACAGGATGACGCAGTTCAAGGTCGCGCTGATACATTTGGGAAACGTAAGGAACCACATAATCTACAAGGCCCGGCTGATATTAAGGAACGTTGACATCCCGGCCATGATAGTGTGCCAGGCACCCGTGGACTTTGAGGACTTCGCCAAGATAGGCGTGAGGACCCGGGACGTCATGCCGCCGGATGACCTCATAGGGACGAAGGGCGAGATACGCGAGATAGTCACCGGTGTCATACGCGGTGCCGGATGTCCGCAAGAGAAACTTGACGAGATAGTGTCCAAGATAAGGACCATGCTGCCCGGAGGGGACCGACGATGAATGTGACGGTCAACGGGTCCTTGAAGACACTGAAGGACGGGGCGACGCTCGGCGATGCGGTCCAAGGCGAGACATACGTTCCGGGAACGGTCGTCTCGGTTCATCTTTCAACAGAAAACGTCATGAAAGGGTCCAACAGCTTCGAGCTGGTGACGGCCAAAGGCATAATGACACTGACCCTCGACGACGGTCAGGATGCAGAGACGTGGAGGTCTATAACCGACGCGATCAAAGGATCGACATTAAGATGGGTGACATCCAACATATTCGCGTTCGGATCGTTCGCGACGGACATCAGACCGGATCGTGTGCTGAGTATGTACAAACGCTATGAATGCTTCTTTTCCCTGGGTGGCATGGACAACAACACGACGTACATGATGATAGCGGGGAAGGACCACAGGGGAACATACGGTGCAGGCGACGGAAGGATCGGACGCATAACAAGAGGGCGGCACATAATGAAGATGCTGAAGGAAGGCGATTCCGTGACCGACATACGTCCGGTCATGTCCATGCACAGCAAGGAGAACGTGATGATCACGTCGGACCCCAAATTCAAACTTGAGGACGGTATGTCCGTAGATACATACGTCAGCATAGAACTGAACGAGGATTCGCCGATGACATCAGAACACATACTGGTGGCGGCCAGGCACGGTCACGTTACGCTGTCGGATGCGACCGGCAGTTTCGTCTCCTGTTCCGACAGCACCGACGTCACGCTTCGTGAGGAATCGCAATCGATAAGGGACATCGGACGAGTTACGGTAAGGAACACCGGGTCCGGGACGGGGAAGATCTTCTTCTACAAAGAGAGGAGACAGACCGTGCCTCAGCACAATGATGCCGGGAAGACGGTCCGCGGTATGCATATCATGAACAACGCATCCGCCGGGGACAGGATAACCGTGGACACGGTCCCGAAGAGGATCCTCTCGGTGGGCATGACCCAGGCTGCCGGGAAGAAGTTCCTTGAATCGCGCGGTATAAAGCAGGTGCGCACCGGCGACAAGTCCGATGGTGCGCTGATAGCGGAACAGGAACCAGACTGGACGATCAACACGATAAAGAGCGGAGAAGCGGAGACGTTCGGCGTACCCAAGGAGAAGGTCTTCAATGTGACCCTGGACAGGAAGAATGCACCCGAGGATGTGCATTATTTTGAAAAGATCACGGGACTGGACCACAAGCCTATAGGGACCATGAAGGTGCAGTTCACGTTCGAGGGGATGCCTTTTATAACATTCGAAGGTGACGAATCAAGGGGTAAGTCGCTCTATCCCCAGGACCCTTTCAAAAAATGTAAGCGCGGTGACATGGGTCTGACGAATCAGGCGAGCCCGCATCACGGGCTTGTCGGCATAAGGCTGCAGGACAGCAAAGAGTTCGGCCCTACAGGAGAGGAACCGCACGGCACGAACATATTCGGAAGATTCGAGAACCCGGACAGACTGATGAAGGGGATACAGGACGGCGATATCATATACATCACGGAGGAAGAGAAATGAGCGAAGAAAGAGAGACCAGACTTATCCTGATATCCCCTAGCTCGGACCTCACGCCGGATCAGGTGACAAGGACGATACACGCAGCCAGCAGCGGCATAAGGGCCAAGGAGACCTGCTACGGCACGGTCATCGAAGGCAGGAGGGACGATGTAAGGGCAGTACTCAAGAGAGTCCGTGAACTTGAGCCCAACGCCATATTCTCAAAGGTGCGGGCGTTCCCGGCAGGGGACCAGCGGAGATGCAGGGCCCAGCACGGTTCAAGACCGGGATTCTCGCAAATAGAGTGGGAATGGGCCTTACTACCGAAGATACAGCACGGTCTGGACTGCCTCGACAGAGGCGAGAAGGCCGTACAGAAGGAAAAGAAACAAAAACTTCCGGTTAATGATTTCAAAAGAATATGTGAGGAGAGACCATGAAGATATTCATAGATCCGCCGAACAGCCTGATACTGTTCGATCTGGTGGAGCGTTTCGGCCACGAACCGCTGAGCACGATGGCAGCGATCCAGGAGAAGGTGGACAATCTTGAGATAGATATGCCGCCGATGAACGTGACCATTGACGATGTGGTGAAAGGTCTGAAATATGCAGGGATAGAGGTTCCGTCCGGTGTGCGCGGAAGGCTTGCGATATGGGGCCCGATGATAGACACCGCCGACGCAGCGGTGATAATGACGGATGCACCGTTCAGTTTCGGGTGCGTCGGATGCGAAAGGACGAACATAATGGTCCGTTACCTCTTACAGAGGAGGAAGATCCCCGTGCTCAACGTCGAATACCCAGAGAACGAGGACGATGCGAAATCGCTCGTGATAATGATAAAGGAGTTCCTGGAGGGACTGAAATGATAAAGATAGCGCAGATATCATGCGGCACGGAATACAGCAGCGTCCAATACGAAGTAGAGAAGGCGGCCCGCAGCGTCGGTGCCAATGTCGTATATCCTGACGTAAAAGCGGAGGACATAGAGAAAGCGGTCGCGAGATTCGGTTTCAGACCCAGATCAGCGCAGCTTAAGCTCATGATCGCACGTGCGGTCCAGCTGGCGGACGGACTTTATGATGCGGACGCAGTGTTCATAACCACCTGCTTCAGATGTGCGGAGGGAGCACTTGTGAGGAACGAACTGAGACGGTTCATCCAGGAGAACACAAGGCTTCCCGTTGTGACGTACTCGTTCACAGAACGTCTCAAAGCGGCACAGCTGCTGACGAGGATGGAAGCGCTCGTCACAATAGTATCGAGAAAGGAGCTTCTTGCGAGGGAACGTCAGACCGGTATAACAGCCGGGATCGATTCAGGTTCAAGCACGACGAAAGCGCTGATCATGATAGACAATAAGATCGTCGGGAAGGACTGGACACCCACCGGGAACGTTATCGAGTCTGCCACGTCCGTTCTGGAGAACGCGATGAAGGAGGCCGGTATAAAATACGATCAGATCGAAGCGATGGGGACCACAGGTTACGGACGGTTCACGCTGGGCAAGCATTTCAACGCCAAGATCGTTCAGGAAGAGCTTACCGTGAATTCTAAGGGCGCGGTATGGCTGGCGAACCATCAGAGAGGGGAGGCGACCATACTTGACATCGGCGGGATGGACAACAAAGCGATAACCGTCAGGGACGGCGTCCCCGACAACTTCAC
>Ga0123357_10002818_pt1 | contig 19635 bp, 13 predicted proteins | sample TergutEmb28metaG_FD_89873 | JGI IMG/M metagenome (GOLD analysis project Ga0123357, IMG submission 89873) | Embiratermes neotenicus P4 segment gut microbial communities from Petit-Saut dam, French Guiana - Emb289 P4 | ecosystem: Host-associated > Arthropoda: Insects > Digestive system > Gut ...
GTGTGGATGCCCCCCCATATGGGCCCCTAACAGTCCACAAACCAAAAAAAAGTGCCCTTTTCCTGCCGCGTGTTTGCGCCGCAGAGAAACACCCCTCCCCCCCCCCCCCCCCATCCTACAGATCTACTGTGTACAGAATATGTACTTCCACGGTAAAATCTTCACATGTATAAAATAAGACAACAGTAGTAGTACTAACAGATGTGTAGGACCAGAAAAGTATGCACTAATAAAGTAGGCTTAATATGCTGTGCTCCCAACTGTATGTCTTGTGCACCATGGATTTCCACATTATGAAAAAGAAAAGAAGAGACCCATGTGGATGATAGTTATTAGCTTATAGTACTCCAGAAAATTGTTAATGTCCTGAGGTGGAAGGTGCAAAAGTAGAAAACTCTGTAGTGTAGAGTTTTTCTTGCAAGTTTTGTAGTTGCTGACGTGGTCAAGAAATCCCTTGTCTTGCAAGGAATGTGAAGTTTATTTTGCCATATGCACTAGAGTCTGATATTTGAGTGTATGTAGAGCTAGTTGACTATTACATACCCTAGACCTTACATGAATATTTCATGAGTATAGATTATGAAGTTGCTTGTTGCATAATTTTCATCCACTTCCTGTCTCTCAGTTCCAAGAATTCTCCACAGCACTTTGTTCTCTAATCATGTTCTTCCATAGGAGCGAGAGACCAAGTAGGGAAAAACAGTATTAACATTAGCATTCAGCTTTTAAATTCATTAAGTTGACATTCTTTCAAATTAGAAGGTACAAGCGTTGCTGTAGTATTTCTGAGTTTGATATGCACAACACTTGCATAACACAGACACTGATACTTGCCATAGGTTTGAACCCTAAACTTTTCCATACAAAGTTTTAATACTTTTTAATGCTCATGAATTTGTTCTATGCTGTAGGGAAGTGATGAAGATGCAAGAGAGGAAAAACGAAGGGAGGAGCAAGAGAGAAGACGGGAAGCACGGGAGCGACTTAGAGCAAAAGGACGTACAAAAGTTAGAGACAATGACATAGACCCAATGGATCCAGCTGCCTATTCTGACACACCTAGGTAAATATATATATTGTAATTAATTAGAATTCTCTAGTGGGAAGGACAATAGTTCTACATATTTACTGATGTTATATTGAAATATTCTGATTCTTGGTTCAGGAAAATGTATCTGTTCTTAGATACTATTTTAGAAGGTGGAAGGTTGTTCACAGCAGCTGTTGATGTAGCCACTGATTTCTCAAATTTGAAGATGTGTGTACAAACAAATAGGAGAAACTGGAACCATAACTCAGAAGATGCATTTCTCCATGGTTAATAGAGTAATAATGTGTTGGTTGTTTTCATAGTTCATTTACCAATGTATTGTGAACTGTACTAAATTATGTAACATCTAAGAGTAGGATGATTATATATGATGATTTGGGAATAGTGTGGGGGAGTGATAATGGCTGTTATAAGGTAATTATAAGCGTTGGTTTGGGAAACTGGATGACTGGTCTGCTGACAGATTTGAGCTGGAATGCCCTGAATGTGACACAGGAGTGAGGTAACCTGTGAATAGTTAAAAAGTCTTTATGTGTGAAAACAGCAAGTAATATAAGAACCTGTCATCTTTTTCGGTATAGGCAGTTTTCATTTAACATTGCCACAAACAATTTTTTTTTCTTTTTCTTTTTTTTTTCTTTTTTCTTTGCTTTGCTTTGCTTTGCTTTAATGTTGGTTACTAAGTTACTAAGTATTCAATGAACTTTGTGCATGCAACATTGACATTGTTTTTATTGGCAGCTAGCAGGATCTTCATCTACCAGATTCTCAGTTATCTTAATCTTTTGGTGCCGGAATTATTTTTTTAAATTTTAGCACACACTGTATATAAACTGTGAATAAAACAGGAACCAAATAAGTTAGAATTATGAAACAAACTGCATTTTGAAGAGAAAAAAACGGAGAGTATATACCATGTTTAAAATATTCAGTACCTGCATTTGTTGAATAAATATATAAACTGCAACGTTTAGAGGTTAGTGGTCGTTAGGCATCAAAGGGTTAATTTGTATGGATAACAGAGCTCCATTCTACATTGCTTTGCTTGGTGTTCTAATTGTAGGAACATAACCCCACATTAAATAGGGACTTCTGTAGTGTTGTGTTGACAGTTTTGTGTGCTTATTTGATCTCAAGCATGGATTTAACTTTTCCATTTGGCCATAAATATTGTATTGTTGAAGAACAGTTTCATTTTAGATGGTGTGACAAATGTCCACCTACCTTGCAGCTAATTGGGTTGTATATGACTGTTAACATGTTCCTCTTCTGTTAAAGATGACTACAGCTAAAATTTATGGAGTATATGCAATCAAAAAATTTGCATTTGCTGGAGTACAGTTACAAAAAAAGACATGGAGCACACAGGTCATGCATTGACAGTGATAATTTTGTCAGGTGCATACTCAAACACCCCTTTCTGTGTTAACCATTACTGTCTGGGAATAGACAGGGATTTTAAATCTCCCATTATAATAGGGTTGGCAGCCAAATTTTGATTCAGGGGTAGCAGTTTTATCAACCAGAAATATGAGATTTTATAGAATCTGATTCTGTAGGGCTAGTTGTTTTATTTTAGTCAGGATTTAGGGGATTCATGTTGAACAAATGCAAACCCTGGCCCACTGGAACTTGCACATTTATATGCTCATGCACCAACAGAATAATGTGATGTGTGGCTGGCAAATAGTGAAGTACTTCAGATGTTCTTGCCCATTTGCACATTCTAGGAATAATACCTTCGTCACCACTCACCATCTTAGTAAGCACTGTAATATGAAATGTTATCCATTTTATGACAGGAGCTCTCAGATTCAAAAACATATGTGGCATGCTTCCCACTCCACACTAAATTTTCTGGTAAGTTCTGCAGAAAAGTAACAAAGGTCAACACATTTTTAAGTTCTGTATACTTTGTAACCACTAGACTGCTGAATTCCCTGGTTTCTGCTTCCTTTGCTTGTTTATGAATACCTGATCAAGTGTTTTGCATGTTTTGCGGTTAATAAATGAGTATGACTTATTCCTGCAGGGGGACTTGGTCTACTGGACTGGGGAAAAAGAATGAAGCAAAAACTGGTGCTGACACGACAGCAGCAGGGCCTCTCTACCAGATGCGACCATATCCAAGTCCTGGAGCTGTACTTCGATCCAATGCCAAGAGCAGACCACGGTCAGAAAAGCCAAAGGTCATGCGCCCAGAATTGCCACCAAAATAGACCAAAAGTATGCAAATTCTATGTTTTATCCCATAGTGACAATCACAAGACAGAGTAGAGAGTATTAGACCTGCTGGTTATCAAATTTGAATTTGGAGTCTCCACAGTGAGTTTCATATCACCATCGCAAGTGGCCATTGCATCACTAGTCATCCTATGATGAGTGCTCCTTCTTCCACAGTCCCACATATTATTCACTTGGACTCTGTGGCTTATGCACTGAAGGGGAGTTAATGCCATTAAATAACAAACACAGGCAAAGCTAAGCTTATTGCTATACATGGCTTGAAGACATGGAGAAGGTGTGGAGTTCTCACTCCACTCATTCTTAAAACTTGGTGCTAGGTGGTTGTAGGTGGTCAGACACATTCCTGGCCACATTACCTCTGGGGGAAGAGCCCGTCCTACCCAGAACTAGCCCATGCTTCTTGGAAATGAGGGAAGTCTTTGCCCTTTCAAGGAATTGAACTCTGGTGTGTCCAGTCCATGGCATAGTCACTGTACTGCTTATGTCATCCTGGCTTCACAGCACACACAGCTTCAGTAGTTAAGACTAGATGTTCACAATAATTGAAATAGGTATGGTATATCCAAATCAATACATATTGCAGCTTTGTCACTAATGAAGAATGTATAGTTTTAATCAGCAGTCAAGTGGGAATGTGTGTGTGTGATTTATCTGCTTATTTTAAGTTATAAGGTGTCTCCCAGTGTGTGTACAGTGAAACTTCTGTGCATTGTTTCTGAATGGACCATGGAGGGGAAACACTGAATGCGGAAAAGCATTAAATTTGTCAGAAACTTGAGAAAATAAACAATAAAAATTTTAAATTTTGCACATAGGCCCATAAAAATGATAAAGTAAAAGCTATGTCATACCAGTGTGCAAACTGCTACTTCCAAAGAAGCCTGTAATCGATAACTGCTTCCTTTGAAACCTTATGTTTCAGAAAAATCAGCTGGTTGCATAAAAGAATGATTTAACAGTTTTGAAAACAGCATGGTCTTTGGCAAAATTCATTACTTGTTCTCCCTCTTCTTCCTGACCACTGTTGCTGCCACCTGCTTGATCATCACGCAGCTCATCTATGCTGGAAATGCCATGTGGCAAGTCCATGGTCTACAGATGCAAAAGAACTGAAGTTGACATCCTTTTTGGCATCTAGCCATATCCAGTCCTTGTTGAAGGCATCGCAAGTGTAAATCTGTTTATCAGCACTACACAAAAATTCTTTGACAGTCCATGGTTTGCAGTACACCAGTTTTCATTCAAAATATTTTGAGAGTATGGTATTCTACAAAGCACAGGTATACATACAGGGACCTACTACACCCGTCACAGAGCTATAACAGGTCCACGGTTTAACATTGTTTGTGCGTGCGTGTGTGTGTGTGTGTGTGCACGTCTGCACGCAAATGCATTGCAGAGAGAGTGCACATGCACAGGCTCACCAACCGTCTATGCTGTGGCATCTGTTTTGAAGCTGTTGGAAGTATAGGTTTAGGAGAGTGACATCCAGGTCCCTGATGAGGAAGGCCAGTCATTTTGGTCACCTTTTCTGTTACCTCTTTAGTTTCAATGACAGAAGGATAGGAACTCTTCATTTATGAGGGCACCATATTCATCAGATTTACATCCCCAATCTCTAAAAGAATGGAAAGTTTAGGTTTAACATTACCATTATCACCGTTCAAATTAGGCGATGTAAAAGTGTTCCTAATGCCAGAATTAGTGGAATCAAGTTAAGGCGAAAGTGTAGACAGGAATTTTTTTTTGGAGGGGGCATAGTGGAGGTTCAACCGGTGTGTTTTAATCATTTTTTCCTCATGTTTCAGGTTGTTCTTCAAAGCTGTAAAAACATACAATACTAAAATCTTCTTCCAAATGAAATTAATCTTATTCTTCAAGATACTACAAATGTCTGGTGTCGCAAGGTTTTGACCACGTACATATATTATAGAAAATAAAAGTAAAAAAGAGTAGGAGACAAGAATACCACAGAATCCTTTAAATGATGGAAGTACTTCCACAACCTCACAAAAATGCTACAACATGATGGAATAAAACTAAGAACTCCATTTCAAAGCGTCGCAGATAATGAGGACATAGTTTGTACAAATAGCTGTTGGGTGGAAGACTATTTTGGTCTGCTCAGTGACTGGAGAGGGGACCGCAGTGGCACAGTGATTAAGGTGCTGCGCTACAAATCGGAAGGTCACTGGTTCGATTCCAGATAGTGTCATTGGAATTTTTCATTGAAATAAAATCCTTCCGTTTGCACTGTGGCCCTGGGGTCGACTCAGCCTCTAACAGAAATGAGTACCAGGAAAATTTCCTGGGGGTAAAGGCGGCCGGTGTGTAAGGCTGACAACCTTACCACCGTCCTGTGCCGTTGTCATGAAATCTGGGAACCTTAACTTCCTGGAACCCTCTGGCGCACTCCAGGCCTGTAACGGAACTGCTTTACCTTTACCTTTACTAGTGACTGGATATTAGGTGGCAGAATTGCTGCTTGAACATAAACATCCATATTGTAACTATTTCACAGTACTCCTGCTCACCAGGCAGCTGCTATTATAGATGTATGGCATTATCATTCAAAGGGCTCAGAGTCTCCTTTGTTTCTGAAATAGGGACTTCACAAGTGAAGATTTCCCTACAAACAAGGTTACATTACCCTTACAACATGCTTATGTGAGAGGAACCGTTACAGCACAACAATGTAAACTGTATGTTTTAAATTGACATCCTTCATCATTAAACATAAGCCTTTGGGACTAAAATCAAATTGTAAATTGGTGTCTAAAATGAGATGGAGATATTTCCATCCCCCTCTTCACAGTGCATGTGTTTAGGGTTAGTTATCATGGTGAAGTGATTCCAGCTCGAGGATGGCACCAATCTCCTTCTTGTGTGCACCTGGATAAGAATCTTACATCATTTTTTCTTTTGTAAGGTCTTCATGAAGTCCTCTCTTGCTGGGGTTACTATATGGTTGGTGATGATTAGCAGTTGTTGCCCCATTCAGCTAAATTTCCCCCAGACCTCAGTACTTGTTCAACCCCAGGCTACCAGTCATGCTGTATCCCTAGTGCCTGTCACTTTTCTTACCTTTCTGTGTGTGGTTCCTGTTCCACAGCTGGGATACAACTCTCTCCACTCAGCTATAAACTTTCATTTTCACAGATGAGGGGAATGTAACCCTCTGCCACATATACACTGTATCACATATCTTTCAGTGACATATTTATGTAATATCACATTCTTTGGTGTTAGCCGTATGGAAAATATGAGAAGGTTTATTTTAACAGCAACATTAGTTTTCCTGTACTGAGCGTTATACATATGCGGGTTGCAGATACTTAATAGTAATGTAATAATAAACTGGAAATTACTGTTACTTCATAATTACTCTGCCACTGTTTTAACCTTTAAACAACTGGGTTGGTATTTAAATTTTAGCATATGGTTGATGAAAAATATGTGCATGATTTGAACAGAAAAAAGATAAAATTGTGACATAAATGTCATTTTGTGGGAGAAAAAATGGAGATTATGCAGCATGTCTTAAAAAATGCAGACAGTTTCCATGTTGTCTAATGTATACAGTTAATTTCCAGGTTCTTATTTACGTGCATTTGCTTATGTGAATGTAGGTTATTTAGAGGTTATATTTCGGCTAGCCATGGATCAAGTGAGGTGCTGGGCAAGTGACACTAAAAATGAAGGCACACAACATAATAAAAAAAAACATTGTTAACAAATACAGTACAATGGTGACACAAACACAAATGGTACAAAATAATGAAATGAGAGAATGTGGAATATACAATACATTGAAATGAACAAGAAATTCATGCTGTGCCAAAAATGTATAATAAAGAAATGTATCCTTTATGACCAGCTGCCTCCCAGCCTTAGGACACAATCTGTACCAACAAACCTATAAACTTGAACAGTGCTGTACCTTCCCATTGCTATAAATGAAACCCCAGCAACCAAAACAAATTTTAGGATCACAAGTTGAACTAATATTCAGATATTGCCATCTCAGTTGTTGCAACAGGGGTGACTTGAGTTTCAGGTATAGGAGAGAGATAAGAATGTAGGAAATGGGGTGAAATGGAGACATGACACAAGAGAAATTATGTGGGCAAAAGATGACTATCCACAGTTTGTGTGTGAAAAAAAGATGATGCATGGCACATTAATGCAGGTAATGTAAAGAGACTTTCGAAAAATGGGGTAACAGACACTTATGCCAAGAAATTTATTGTGACGATATATATATATATATATATATATATGGCATATTGGTAGCAGATGGAACACATCAGACACACGTGTAGCCACCATGGACATTTTAAGCATTGTCACATCACTGCACCAATGCACATATCCTGGTCTAGAAGTCAGTGTCAAGTGTCTCTAGCCAGAGGGTCACAGCTTACTACGTGTCAGTATATGTTGTATATCACATGTTAGCCAGGTGCTTCTTGAGGAATCCAAAGAGATGGAAATCAGAGTACATGAGATCAGGACTACTGGGAGGTTGCCCGTACCTTCCCAGCTGTAGCACCATAAGCAGTCACAGGACTGGTTGCCTAGTAGGACGTATGACACCTTGGCATGACAGCCCAGACATTTTACAGCAGATGGCCTGCTCTGACGTCTTCAGTGTATTACAGCAATACTCAACAGTTAATGTGTTGCCATGGTCAAATAAATACACAAGAAGTGTGCCTCTGTGCTCCCAAAAGAGTGTTACTGTGTTCTTCTTTAATGATGGCATTTCTTTGAATGCCTTTGCTGTGTGATGTGATGGGTGTTTCCACATCATGGATGCTTTTTTTTTTGTTTCAGGTGTTGTGCATTGAACCCGTGTTTCATCCTGTGGCACAGTGTACTGCAGGAACTGCTCTTCCTGCTCGGTGTAATGTGTCGAATGAGAGAGCCCTGAACAACAAGCTTAGTGATAAACAGGAATTGCTTCTGTACCCAGTGTGCTTGCCCTTTTCTGCAATTGAGCTGGATGTGGACAGTGCTCTGCACACTACCCAGTGAAATGTCCAGCTCTTGAGCAGTGTCATTCTGTTTGATGTGTGTGTCCTTTCTGCTGAGGGCATCTGTATAATACTTCATTTCGTCCATAGTTCACACACTTGGGTATCAGGTTGCCTTCTGGTTGTCGGCATCTCTCCTGCCATTATCAAAAGCATTGCACCATATCCATGCGCATTTTGCTGATATCATGTACTATGCTTTCACCAACTGCTGTTGAATTCCCACTGGTGCAACACAGATCATCATCTTCTTCCTTTCAAGGGTCAGACATTCAGCCTGTTCCGTCTTTACAGTGCCTATCTCTTTCTTGGATGTCCCACATCTCTTCTGCCCCTTGGATTATGGTGCAACATGCTTCACATGCAAAAATCACATAGTACTGTGTAATTCAATGTTTGACCATGTTTCTAGTAGACCTACTATCTTTAAACTGATTGTACAGTGATATGACATTCTTACAGTGCCCTCTCGTGGTTGTGTGACAACACAGTTAATCTACAACTGCCTGTTACATGGTTAAGTGTTCAGATTATGCTATTTCACATGAATCATGCTGTGAATTTATAAAAATTTCAAACATTAAGGATTCCTTCTGAAAGCTATGAAAAATAGGTCCACAAGATAGGAATATGTTGTTTTCTTTATTTTTCTAGTTCCTTACAATTATACTAATATACATGAGTGTATATAAGATTTTTTTTAAGGTAATTACACTGATTATTTGGGTTTTTGTGTGCTTCATGGGCATAAAAACGTGTCACCACATGCTGACAGACACATATTTGGAGTAATTCATAATTTTATTTTGAATGAAGTCATCCCGTTGTAAATATTCATAATTTTATGATTACACTTTCTTTGGAGGGGTGCATATGCCCTTCCAAAATCCTTGGAAATGTTTCATTCTAAGACAACTAATGATGAAGTGTTTGATAGTTTTCTGACTTTAAGAATAATGCAATAAATAATCCATAAATTTTTACTAAGTGGCATGTAGTTTGCACACTGATTGTGATAATGATTATTTTTATTTTCTGTCTCATACCACCATGTTAAGATGTGTCATTATTGCATTGTAGTCAAGTTTCACAGTAGTTAGTGTTGCATTTCCCACAAACAATAGCAGACAGTTTCCCTTCTAGCTTGAATTCAACAAGCAAATGCTTGGCAGTAGCATGACAACATGTCAAAGTATAAGAAGGTGGTCACTGCACATTGTCATTGTGTCAATTAGAGGGTCTGCGGGAAGTACTTTTGTCCACTTTGTGCATGATACTTATTGTAGCAGCTCCATTATAAATGTCTGTGCCAAGAAATAATGTATTGCTGATGTTTCTTTTCCTAGCTAAAGAAGAAAAATCTATTTGAAGTAATGTGACAAAACACTCTATTCTCCCATCATATTTCAACGTGATAAAATATGTTCATTTTCCCATTTTCACTAGTCTGAAATTACAAGTGCTTTTTCTGATTCTCATAGGTACTGAAAATAATCCAAATGACCTGAAATCTTTTGACACTTACAGTGCTTGCTTGTTTCCAGCACCCTTTGTATACTGATGAACTAAATTGGTGCTAATTTCACCTGTACCTGTCAAAGATAAAAGTCTTAGTAGTTCAATTAGTACAATTACTGCCTGTGGTTTGTATGGTGAGGATTCGTTTCCCAGCATGGGCAAGAATTTCAAATGTGTTGGGCTATACCCAGCATCCTGTCCAGTAGCTTCAGGTTAAGACTGTTTAGAGCTTTACTTCCACTGCACCTACACTGAAACATGTCTACACTGGCTAGTCAGCTTCGGCAGGTGGTTGGTCATCTTACAGAAAACTGTGTTAAAATTTCCAATCTTTATGTCTGTATTGATTGTATACATAACTCCTGTCTTGTGTTAACTTTCTCCATAGTGTTAAGCTTTCTGAAACTGTATTTTCTTTCTGGCTTATGTGCCTACTGAGCAGACCACATACTTAATATTAACATTTGATGCCGTGCGTAATGGGTACGGAGTAATTTGTGAATTTTGGATGTTACTGCGGGAGATGGTTTACTAGGTATTTGTAATCAAATGAGTTCATATAAACATATGTTTGATTTAAATGCCTACAGATGTGTGACCCCTTGAAGCTTAGAATGAAAAGTAAGGATCCTTGAAAATATATGGAATAAGTAATAAACAGACACATTACCTGATAAATTTAATGTTGAATTTTGACTTTGTGAAATATATTGCCTTGAGCTTACACTGACCTATGCTTAACACAGGTTTTTGGAAGTGCCACTCTCTGCCGCAATGCACCTTGCTGCTTGGTTGTGAATAGCATGCTTGCAAATGCAAGAGATAAGCCTGAAATTTCCTTACATACCTGCCTTTCAGTACTTGGAAGAAGGCTTTTTCAAGTTTATGCAGCATACATGTGCAGTTCACAGGAATGCATTTGTGAGAATTAAAAAACACCCAGACCTTGTAACTATTGAGACTTGGACCCAAGTTGAAAGGAACTTTCTTGATCGCAGAGACCTATGAAATATCGTACAGCAATGTCCACAACCTACGAATTGCCATCTGTAATGTGGTGTGTTGCTCAAAGTGCTCATCATCATGTAAATGTATCTGCTCTTATGCAGCCCCATTTAAATTCTGATTTTATGCAAATCTCCACAGGCATTTAATTATCTTGAATAACAAGAGAATTCAATGTGTACTGTATTGTTAGCTATCAAAACATCAGTTTGAAAGAAGGATATTTAGTAGGTACATACAAGGGCAGGCACATGCTGAGATTTTCTTTTTCTTAGGCAGGTGCAACAAGAACCAGTCTTGCTCTGAGTAGTCAACATAGAAAGGCTGAAGTATATGCAGAATTATAGAATTAAATGCAAGAAAGTTGATGGGATGTGATAAGGATAAAGATGGATGGTCAGGTGTAATATTTTTGCTGTTTTCCTAACAATATGGTAATAGTGGGTGGCCAACTTCGCAGGTTTCATTGTATATGTCTTTAGGGGTTGGTGCACAGGCAGCCATTTTTATGTTATTCCTGTAAAAGGACTTAATTGTACAAAGTCCCGACCTGTTTGATTAAAAAGAAAGTACAAAGGGGCGTCCTCTGAACAAAGAGCTGAGTTCAGTTTATTCTTGAACTTTTGATTTTATGTCTAGTGTTGGAATAAAAGTGTTTTCACAGAAACATATTAGGACCATTTGACCATTTTGTAAATATAATTAAGTAAATAATCCTAACTTTAACTGTTTATTTTGCTACCCTCATTGAACAATCACATAACAAAACACAAGCTCAGTAAAAATTAATGAACCTAACCATTAATACCCCTGATGACTCTGCAGACCACCTTACATAAGAACCCCTCTGCATGGACTAAATTATGGAACAGTGTGTAACACTGATATCAGGTTGTTTGTAGCATATGGATTATTTTGGCATGTTTGCATTGGAAAGGTGTTAACTTCAACATGTCTGTCTGCCTACCACATGTTTCGACTTCAGAAACACTGAGAAGATTGTCACAAAATTTTATATTGGAAGCTCTACTAAAAAGCTTGTTGACACATTCCTACTGTGGTTGAATCAGAATAAATTAGGGACATTCATAGACCCCATTGCTCTTTGGTATACCTCATTGACCTTTATGTTCATTTGTTGCAGATACAAAACTATTTGGCATTACACATTCCTTGCACACAGAATGTGTTCCCTTATACAGGATCTTACATAAAATATTAATTAAGGTATGGAAGTTACATGTGCAATCTGTAGACCATACTAAGATCTAAGTTTTATGTGACTTTGTTTTTATGATGAGCCATTCCTGTGAAATTTTGTGATGTATGATTTACACTTCATGCATAGCAGGAATATCTCCAGTAAATGACTGGTATGCACCAGGATTAGATTTGGCGCTCTTAATTTAGACCCCCAGTTCCAAATATCATCAAAATCCACGAAGTAATTTCATAGAAAAAAACATGCTTTTGAATATACATCCTCTTTATTTATTCATTTTTTCACTTTAAACAAACAACACATAAACATAAAACTTACTTTAAAAAAAACAGATTTTGGTTGTGGCCTATAACCTGCAACGGATTACACAGGGGTCTCAAACAGTGTGTGAGCCCAACATACAATTAGTCATGCTCACAAAATTGTGAAACCCCCGACTATTAGATTGGTGATGTCTGTCCGCATGTAACAACTCAACTCTCACTGGACTAATTTTCATGAAATTTGATACACTTTATAAAAAATCTATCAAAGTTCATCATTAAAAATCTGACAAGCATAATGAGCACTTTACATGAAGACCTATATACATTTATCATAATATCACGCTTAATTCTTCTTAGAATGAGAAATGTATCAAAGAAACGTAGAGAAAATGAAAACTCATTTAATATTCAATAACTTCTTTCCACATGGATTCATCATAATACTTTGGTTGTGTTTGGAGTGTTGCTCTTTATGGATCAGAAACATGGGGCCCTAGGGAAAAATGAAGAAAGGATCGTAAATGCATTTGAAACATGGTGTTGGAGAAGAATGTTAAAAATAAAATGGACAGATAGAATAACAAATGATGAAGTTTTTCAAAGGGCGAAAGAAGAAAGATTACTTTTAAAAATTTTAAAAAATAGATGCCACTCGTGGATAGGACATACAATTAGGTGTAACGAGTTTCTAGTAAACATGCTTGAAGAAGCAATATCCGGAAACAAGGCCGTGGGAAGACCTCGACTACAGTACTTAAAGCAAATCGCCAGAAACACAGGAGCTGAAGTTATATAGCAATGAAAAGAATGGTTTGCAACAATTCCAGATGGAAAGCTGCCAACCAATCAAAAGATTGAAGGATAAGAAGAATAAGAACTTCTTTTAAAAAATCATGCCATTTATGAGGTAACATGGAAAAATATGGTAAAGCCAGGCAGGCCACAGTTGACAACATAATGTGGTGCAGAAGAGATGTAGGCAAGAGTACAGACACACTGTTTTAATATTTAATACTTACCGCTTTATAATTAATTAAACAGTCTGATCTTGTAAAATATTTTACATCACTTACAAAGACCGAGAAACTGGTCAATGACGTATCTGTCATTACGATATGTTTGGCCAAATTGTATGTCTAAACACCGCCATGAGCAAACAAACATTCTTTTATTTCAGCACAGCATCGGACACTTTACACGAAGACCTACACACGTTTTATATTAGCTGATGACATAAATTTGCCATAAAACCACTGTTGTGCAACACTGTATTTGCATATAGTTGCCAGTTACAGGTAGCTCAGCAACACACACAAAATGCGGTGTTGTGTTGCCACTGCAACAACAGTTACACGAACACACCACATTGTTACGTTCTACGTACGTTGCTTTTCTTGTTTTGAAACTTAAGGTGGGCCACGTGTCATTTAAGAGTGTAAGTATTTTCATTAAAATTGAACTTGCCAGTAAGATTACTTCATACTGTTAAAATCAAAATAATATACAGCATAATCATTCAATTTAAAGCTTCATTAAATTGTCATTTCTTTGCTAGCATGTTATAAGATTATCATCCAGAAATAACAAACATTTTTTTCAGCCTTACGGCTTATGCTGACAATAACATTTTACACTGGAGATTTATTCAACACTGGGCCAGGCCACATATACATTAACGATGGGGTGTTAATATCGGTGAATCATATCAGTTCTTTGCATATTTTTAGGCCTCTTATATTGATCTATAAGTATTGGAGCCCAGTCTTTGAAGTATGTTTTGGAAGATATTCGTTTTTTACCACTGAGCATGCTGCTTGCACCTCGATCTGTTGCATCCACCATTCTCGAAATATTAATCTCATCATGAAGAATTCTTATGATTTCCTCGGCTGATTTTACATTTATTGAAGCTTGATATAATTCTTGTCTTAATTTTATACAACCCTGACACAACACCTCACCACTTCAAGTGAACTTCCATCAGAAATTGGTGCAGCATCTTCATAGCTAACATCACTTGCCACAATATTGCTTGTCACTTTATATGATTATTATTATTATTTACTTACTTTTCCTGCAATTGAGTTTTCACTCGGTGGCAGTAGAATTGTGGTAATACTGGTGTGACTCGTTCTCCGGTCTCCTTCGTGAAACCGCACCAAACTAAATTCACTTTGAAACATATTTGGGAGAACTTGGCTCAAGTTAAGAACTAATGAGAGCACTTGAGAACATGGTCATGAACTTTGGTGTCACATGCGATACTTGGAATTTCTTGTCTATGTTCGACCGATCGCAGTGGAACAAGCGGCAGCGCTTCTGACATGTGTTCTGGATGTCCGCATTTTGAGTTTCAACGGGTTACCGACCATCACGACGGCTGTCTCGTGGTTTTCGTCTGTCCCTTCAGGCATCTGACTGGCAACCGTTTCTTTCCGCATCTTTCCAATTCGGTATTTACCATCGGTCCATAATTTAACGCTACTATCTGGAGTTACTAATAGCGTCATTAAATAAAGAAATATAAACTGACTAGCTGAGCGACTGTTAGCCTCTCGAGTAGGACTGTATTGTATGGACTTCGTCTCGAATACCATCCTATCACAGCAACGAATACCGTGGCTCTTTGTTTTCACAGTGCGTGACATGAAACTGATGCTTTAAGCTTCGGCATCACAGCAGGACATTCCGTATGCAAAACCGAGAAGCGCGCGGCTGAATTCAGAAGCCGAACAACGCTTCGTGTCGTGTTATTTTTATTGTCGTGCTGACTGCAAGCGGCTGGATTTGGGAGCCGGTAGTGGTGGAAACGAAGGTCATCGCTTAGTTTCCGGCAGCCATGGAACAGACGTCAGTTCGATGATGTGTAGTCGAGGTATGTGTGTGCTAGGTAATGTATTGTTACGATTCTGTTGTATGTGTGATGCCTGATTTTGTATTTGTAGTCTCCATACTCACAAAACCTGTTGCTGGTCAAGGCTTGTTATGTAGACATGTGTATTGTCATCTGTTTAGAACCTGTTCCTTTATGGGAATCACCGTACGCTTGGTATTCAAGACAAAAAAAAAATATTGGCAGGAGAGACTGTGTGTAAATCAAATATCGAGTGACTAAATTTTTTGTGGGGGTTGTGGTTGTTTTACGCGAGCAGAATGGCATAGTATCGAACAATCTTGTAACTATCGAATGAGACAGCATCAGCACATGCTTGCTTGGCCATTAATTGCATACCATGCGTGACGCAGAAAGTCACATAAAACCGTTCTGATAGGATTTTATGCACGCGTGAGGGACGTGTGGCGGTAAATCCCTTGAATTGTAAGATTTGTTGTAAAGCGGACTGTGGTCTTTTCTTTCTTATTGATTGCTTATATTGTTTGATTTGCAGAGTCCTTACATTTTTTACCTTTAATTCGGGCAGGCTGCAGAAAGCTGAACCAGATCAACCTTTTTTACGGTAAAATATTTTTATTCGACCATTTTTAAGTACGCGCTGTGATTTTGCAGAATATGAATAAATTTATACGTGATAATTAAATTTCAAGAGTCGCCAAGGCCAATTGTTTTGAAATTTGAACTAAGTTTAAAATCCATGCCGTTAGGACATTTTAATGCCCGTATCTTGAATCGTGACGTTGCAACTGTTTATACAAGCGAAGTTTTAGATAATGAGTCAGGGCGTTTCCTTGCTCAGCAAGTATTAACCCTTGAAAGTCCAGTGGTTACGATATGTACCACCTAAATTATTAATAAAGAATTTTGCATTTTGCTCACACAGTACATATGATTCTGACAGTAATCAGGGTTATTTCCGTAACATCATTAGTCAGTTGTCCTCTGTAATGGACGTGCCATTTTTTGGTGAAGTAGGCACAGAAGTGTTACATGTAGCCATTGCATTTTTTTATGTATACTTGTTGCCCATTTTGGCAACAGTGTTGCACCCTTTCGCGAGCCTCAACACTGCCCCACACGTGTACAGGATGTATCAGTTACACATCCCCCCGCCCTTCCCATGTTGTGACACGTTTCGAATCCGAAGTTTTCGGAGTTACCTTGGTGGTTATTCTTAAGCAGTTAGAACATTAGCCATTTCGTACACACACACACACACACACACATATACCAGTAATTCGATATTTAGAAAGCCAAAATCAGGGTCTCAAAATCACATCGTACGCATGCCGGACGGGTAAATTCTAAATCTGTGGCGGGTCACATGTAGTTTTCAACAACAAGAGGTTAGGTACTTTGTTCAAAATTCATGTCAAGTACCCGTTATTCTTGTCCGATTTTAATGACACTTGAATTTCTCGATAGATTTTCGGAAAATTCTCCAATATCAAATTTCATTAAAATCCGTCCAGTGGGATCGAGTTGTTCCATGTAGACGGATGGACAGACATGACTAGCTAATGGTCTCTTTTCGCAATATTGCGAACACGCCTAATAAAGCTGTTTACAACTGAATTGGTTGTAATTGGAATATTTATAGATATTGTGAAGGCCCGTATGTTGCCAGACATCTCTGTGGTGAGTTTATCTTCGCGTTGTAGCTGTTTGTTAAGGGTATTCAAATCACCTGTCACATCACTATATATATATATATATATATATATATAAGGTAGATCACCTATTCTGTCATCGTCACCCAGTTTTTCACTGTTTCTGTTGTTCCTTTCTATGAATAATTTGATCCCGTTGCAAAACATACCAGCAACTAAACCACCACTGTTTCACCAACTACACTTTCTGCTTAGCCCACTAATGCTACAAATTCGTTGTGGTTAATGGCTGAGATGTAGCTAGGTTTTTGACGCCCGGGTCGAGTAATCACAATGGGCACTCCTTATACAAGTTATGAACTTAAAAAAATCACAGTTATTTATTTCATTTCCTTTATTTGGCTTAGCACCTTAAACTCTGTTGAGCGCAGACACTTTTATTTTGCACTGCAACCATTTATTTTGTCGCCCGTTGTACTGTAACGTCCGGGACGGCCGCAACACTGCCCCCTCCACCAGCGACGCTCCCGGAAGGGGACTACACGAATAAAATTCATAGTTTTAACAACAACATTGTCCACGCGGGAGTCAGTTTTAGAATTTTTGCACACAGTGCTTCTTGATGAAGATCGCGGTTGAGGCTAAAGAAAGAAGTGTTCCCTCGAATTCTTGTTTTTATTTCGTTGCGACATCATTTACCTAGGCTAATGTGAGGCGCAGCCCTGTCATTAATAATCCCAGGCATCCCCCCCCCCCCCTCCCCCCAACCATATTTACTGAAAGGAGTGACCAGCTAAGAAACAAAACTTGATCAGCTCTACTTTGTTTCATGGGGACCAGTTCCAAAAATAAAACATGAAATTCACCCCAGAACAGGCCATGGAGACCCAGAGGGGGAGAGAGGTATAGCTTTCCTCTTTCTTTAATATCTACTGTAGATGAGGTGGGAGTTGAACGCCACACCCCGACCGTTTTACTCCAGGGAAAGATACTCGGTTCCCAATGTACAGGACGCTGGGTGGGTACCAGGGTCGGTCTGGACGGGTTTGAAAAACCTCGCCTCCACCGGGATTCAATCCCCGGACCGTCTAGGCCGTAACGAGTCACTGTACCGACTACGCTATCCCGGACGACCAGTTCCAGAAGTTCCCCTGCTAATTGAAGGTCCTTGAGTAACGACAGCAAAGAACGCAATATCTGGGACGCTCCTAGTTTCAGCTGCAATTGCTTATGCAAAGAAGTCGTCACACATTTTTTAAGCTGACACTGTATTTTCTCCTACCAAGTCATTGGCTCGATAAGCTACTGTGTTAGCAGAAAGTTTTCAAAAGCTGATTTTTTTTTTCGGGACAGAAGCATTTCTTCTGCCTTCATTATGCATTCCTCCACACACCACCTGTAATTTTACGAAAACTTAAAACTTGTGTAAACTGCCAAAAATCTTAAAAAATACTATAAACTACTTCAACATTGAGGCGGGTGACATAATTAAACTACCCCTGACGTAAACAACTGCACAAGTAACAGATGAAAGTTGGTAGTTCTACAGCTGAGTGGAGTAACGATCAGTGATCAGATGATCTGTGATCAGTGTAGTTGATGTCAACAACGTAGAGGCAAACAGTTCAAGTGTACGCAATTCCCGCAAAGAAGTGGAATGTGTGTGTTGTTAAGGAATGTCCTAACGTTTTGTCCGTGCTAGTACTCTGGAGACGTTTCCACCTGACTTAACATTTCATGCAAACGGTATTACATATATGCGCCCTGTACAAAAGCGATGGCGTCGTTGTTTGGGGATGTTTGAGTAAAGTAAGAGCCAGTAAAAACACGTGGTTTAAACTGAAATGCGAATCGTCCGTTCGTAAATTTCGACTTTCGCAAGGGTAGTAAGAATGGATGCACGGTGGGTTTTCGTTGCACAATTTCAGTTTAGGCGATTTGGAGTCGTCGACACTAGTGCCATACTGACAGAAGACACAAATGAACGACCTCCTGCGTCTCGTAGTTACAAGAGGTACTACCACTGATTGATTGCCGTGAATCTGCACAAATTGTGTTGGTTTATACGGAAGTCACGTTTGTGAGAGAAGTTTGCCGATCTGATAAGGCTGTGAGAGTTCTGAGTTTTCGATGGCCATGAACCTGGCAGTTTCGAGAGTTGTTACAACGCAGGTTTTAACTGAGCCTGGATGGACACATTGGCGATATAAGGCCGTTGCCTGTTGCAAGAATTTTTTAAACGTTATTTGAAGGCTCAGTATTTCCGAAGTCGAAAACAAAACACGTTCTTTTGGGTGATCCTGTCCAAAGATTGCATTTCACTTTTTTAACTTGTGCTGAAGTGTCACCACTAGCGTGAAAGGCGAGCCATCTTTACACTTCCTGGCGTTTTCTGTCGAGTGAGGCAACGGCATGTTCCTGTTTACCTTCGATAACGCAGCGTGGCTGCGATAAGGACTTGAGAAGTCAGTTGTTATGACACCTCGTGTGTAACGTCAGCATTCTCGGAGGCTGTTCGTAGAACGCAGGCGCACACTTGACATTTTTAGGTGTATTTAGTCACAGTTAGTTTAGCCTTAGCGCCATGACCAATTTCCAGTCAGACGGTAAGAGTGGAAGGTCATATATTTAGCCCTTTGAAGAGTGATAGGAGACTAAGAAATCGTCATCATAAACATCAAGGATTGGACCCTTTGATCCGTTCCGTCTCCAGAGTTACAGCTGCTCGCGCCAACGCTTCTTCGGTCTTCCAATTGTTCTCCTTCCTTGTGGTCTGTAGTGGTA
>Ga0123357_10002819_pt1 | contig 19634 bp, 19 predicted proteins | sample TergutEmb28metaG_FD_89873 | JGI IMG/M metagenome (GOLD analysis project Ga0123357, IMG submission 89873) | Embiratermes neotenicus P4 segment gut microbial communities from Petit-Saut dam, French Guiana - Emb289 P4 | ecosystem: Host-associated > Arthropoda: Insects > Digestive system > Gut ...
ACGCCCAACCGTCAAGCCACGGCCAACGACGACGACCTCAGCGCCCTTCAACCCGATGCCGTAGCGCGACAGCAGCTCGACGATGCCCCGCGGCGTGCAGGGCAGAATGCCCGGCGCACCGGCTGCCAAACGCCCCAGGTTGACCGGCGTCAAGCCGTCGACGTCTTTATCTGGGTCTACCATGGCAAGCATGGCGTCCTCGTTCATGGACGACGGCAGCGGCAACTGGACGATGAAGCCTGTGCAGGCCGGACTGGCGTTCAAGGCCGCGATCTGCTCGGCCACGTCTGCTTGGCTAGCGTCGGCAGGCAGCTTCACCTGAATCGACTCGATACCTACTTCGGCGCAATCACGGTGTTTTCCGGCGACATAAATGGCGGATGCCGGGTCGTCCCCCACCAAGACGGTGCCAAGCCCGAGGCTGACACCTTTCGCCTTGAGTTCGGCCACACGGGCGGCCAGTTCCGACTTGATTGTGGCGGCGGTTGCTTTACCGTCCAAACGCACTGCTGTCATGTACCCAAGCCTACCGGCAGGTGACGCGCCCGTCGATCACAACGGTCACCCGCTGGTGCAGCAGATACACCGCCATGGTGCTGACATCGCCGACCGGCACGGCGACACTCATGACTTCCGTACCGTCGAGTTGAGCCTGCGGCGGGTAGACGACCCAGGCGCTGAAGGCTGAAACCGTGTCGTCAGCGTCGTCGAGACCAGGCATGCCCAGCAGAAGCACATGGCAACCACCCGACAAGGGCGCTGAAGGAAGCTGACCGGGCGCCAGCCTCAGCGCCACCAACGCCGTGCCGGGCGGCAGCGTCGGTTGGCCGAAGTCACCCGGCGCCAGCAGCGAACCGGCGGCCAGAGTGTGCAAAGCGCGGGACCCGATCGCAAGCCCCTGATCGGCCAGCGGAATGGCTGGTACCCCCGCCGCGCTGACTTCGGCAACCCCCAAATCACCCGGTTGAATGACTTCACCCTGAAGCACTGGTTTGACGACTAGGACGACGGGCACCCCGTGGCTGATCTGGGCGAACCAATACGCAGTGCCCAACCCGCCCAGGCAGGACACCAGGACGACGATGGCAGCCATGAGCGACACTGGACGGCGAGCCGGCATCGGCTGACTGGCTGGAAGCCATGATATGGACATGACGCCCCCTCTCGTCACCCATCCTGTCATGCCGGCGCCGACGCCGAAAGAGGGCTGTGGATAACCGTCAGCCGCGCAGGTGGGGTCGGCGGCCGGGGCGTGTGCGACACGGGAGGCTCTGAATCCGCGACTAGCGCGCTCACACCACCTGACCGCCATGCCAGCACCAGCCCCGCTATCAAGCCGGCAAAACCGAACAAAGTGACAGCCAACAACACCATCGGGCCAAGACGTGGCCCTAACCCAACCAGCCGGAGCGAGCCGAAATCGCCGATGCTCAGCGCTGCCAGGCCCGTCATCACTAAGCCGGCCAATATGCCCGTCGCGCCACCGATCAGACCACCGACGTCGAGTCTCACTGGTTCACCCGTTACCTTAGCCGCCGTGATCTGCGCCCTCATCGACACCCAAGCTCCGGCCACTCCGGCTATCACCGGTGCGGCCAGCCAGATCAGCGTGACGGGCGACGGCGCCCCGGCTTGGGGAACTATCCCGAAAACCGGCAAAGACGGCAACATCCCGACCTCCACCGCCGCGGGCGACACAACCGTCCCGACGCCCAGCGCGACGCCGGCACCGACCAGCCAGGACGCGCACCACAACAAGAAATTCGGCAGCCAGAGCGCCTGAACAATCGCCACCAGCACGCCACCCAGGGCGCCTGGCATCAAAGCGTCCTGCAGCGCGCCAACTCGGGCACGAGACGCCACCAGCGCGATACACAGCACCAGTGCCGCAAACGCCACCAATATCCCGATGGCCGCGCCCAACGCCCGCGGCAAAGCCCGCACCCAGGCGGGTGCGGCTGGCCACCAGGGTATGCGCCAGCCGACCAGCGGCGCCGTCGCTGACCAGCCGATGACGAACCCCACTATCAAACCGCCGATCGCTGCCCGCCCGATCGACTCGGGCTGCACAAAAAACGCCACCACAGCGATGACCACCGCATAGGCCGCCGCGATAGTTGCGGCAACACCAGCCACGCGCTTGGTCGATGGGCCAGGTGAGGCTGAAAAACCGTGGCGCAGGGCGGCGCGCGTAACACCCAAACCAACCGCCACCATCACCAGCGTCAACCCCAAAGGAACCACCGAGATGACAACCCCCTCGGCGGTCAGCGGCGCACCGTGGGCCAGCAACAGAATTCTGGCGGCCAGGTCGACAGGCCCGCTCAACGGTTGGTCGGTGGCAGACAGCCAACCGATCATCGGCAGGCAAAGGCAGATCAAGGCATCGACGACCACGGACACGACGACGCCGACCACAGCCGCCACGGGCCAAGGCGCCAACCGGCGCCAGACCACCCTTGTCGGGCCGTCGGCTCGCGTCCGTCCTTTCAATGCCATGCGGCTATCCTGCCATGCGCCGCAACGTCAGGGCGGCTTGGCGCGACGTCATCGTGAAACCGCCCGCCCAAACTCCGCAGTTCCAGGTGATCGAATCGCTCGAGGACGCCGCGATCGGGCACCCCATTCCGTCAAGGTTAGCCTTGAGATAGTCATAGACGCCGGCGCCGTCCTTGCCGTCAAAGACGACCGTGACAAGCTCCGACAAATTTGTCGAACTGGCCGGCGTGAGGCCTGCCGGAATCGAGAAACCGGCCGGCGCGAAGCTGAAACCGGCGTCGGTCAGCAGAACGCCACCCGGCGGCGCCGTCACGGCAGGGGTCGGCGTCGGCGAGGACGCCGTCGGATAGTTGGCCATTGGAGCGGCCGAACACCCCGCCAATATCAAACCAGCCGCAACCAGCGCACCCCAAGCCCGCCGAGCCATCAAATCCAGCCCTTTCGGCGGAAGACGATGAACAGCGCCACCACCGGAATGACGATCAACGCCACAGCCATCCACAGGCCAGTCGGCACACCGAACCCCAGATACGGCACGTTCATACCAAAGAAACCCGTCACCAAAGTGGGGACGGCGATGATGGCGGCCCACCCGGCCAGCAGCTTCATGGCCTCATTCATGCGGTTGTCGTTGAGCGCCAGGTTTGTCTCGAAGACGGACGACACCAGATCGCGAAGGTTGTCCAGCCATTCAGTGGCCCGCAGGGTATGGTCGGTCAAGTCTTCGTAATAGGTCAACAGTTCGGCCGTCCATCGACGCTCGACAGAACCAGTCCGCATCAGGGCTGCCACGACATCGCGCATCGGTGGGATGACGCGCCGCAAATCGACTAGCTCGCGGCGCACGGTGAAGGTCCGCTGCTGTAGCGCTTTTAGATCAGCACGGTCAGCAAAGGCCTGGTCGATCAATTCTTCGGCGTCCTCGTCCAAGCCTTGAAGCACATCGAACTGCTCGTCGACGGCCTCGTCGAGCAGGCCCTGTAGCAAGCCGTCGACGCCAAAACCGACCAGCTTGGGGTCCTCGTGCCAACGTGTCACCACAGTGGCCATGTTGAACTTGTCGTCTAGGCGTACCGTCAACAGGCACAACGGCAACGCATAGGCGCTGACGCGCGTCAACTGGACGCGGCTGGCCACAGCGTCAGCGGCACCCAGGCAGGCACCATACATGGTGACGAACATGTAGCCGTCGAAACGGGAGGCCTTGGGGCGCTCATTGGGTGTCAGCGCGTCTTCCAAAGAATGGGAGTCGAGATGCAGTGTGGCGCCAATGCGGTCGACCTCGTCTTCGTCGACACCACACAAATCGACCCAGACCAACAGTTCGGGGTCGGCGATAAGTTCGGCAATGGTGTCTTGATTGACGACCCGATCGACCGGCTTGCCGCCACGCCAAGCCAAACCAGTGATACTCACCCGCATAACTTTAGACGGCCCAATGACGACTATGCTGATGACAGTACCGAACAGGAGGTTGACATGGCCAAGCGTCTTTATCGCTCAAGCAGCAACAAGGTGATCGGCGGAGTTTGCGGCGGCATCGCCGAATTCTTCGGCATCGATGCCACATGGGTGCGCCTGGCCGCCGCCGTCCTGGCCGCCATCGGTGGCAGCGGTGTGGTGCTTTACATCTTGCTGTGGCTGTTCCTGCCGGACGATGCGACCCGCGACATCGGGCTGGACGCCGTCTTTGACTTCTACCAGTCGCACCGCGACCGCCCCAGCACCCGAGCCTAAGTCACTCCCATTCGATCGTCGCCGGCGGCTTGCTGGTGACGTCAAGCACCACACGGTTGATCTGGCGGCATTCGTTTGTGATGCGCGTGCTGATGCGCTCGATCACGTCATACGGTAAGCGGGCCCAGTCGGCCGTCATGGCGTCGTCGCTGGTGACAGGGCGTAGCACCACAGGGTAGCCGTAGGTGCGTCCGTCCCCCTGAACGCCCACCGAGCGGACGTCAGCCAGCAACACAACCGGGAACTGCCAGATGCCACGGTCGAGCCCGGCGGCGGCCGTCTCATCTCGGACGATCGCGTCGGCAGCCCGCAGCAGGTCGAGACGTTCCTGCGTGACCGCGCCAACGATGCGAATGCCCAGCCCGGGCCCCGGGAATGGTTGGCGCCAGACCATCGCCGTTGGTAGGCCGAGCGCCTCACCGACCGCTCGCACCTCGTCTTTGAAAAGGCTGCGCAGCGGCTCGATCAGCTTGAACTGCATGTCGTCGGGCAGCCCGCCGACGTTGTGGTGACTCTTGATGGTGGCGGCACCGTCACCGCCGCCGGATTCGACGACGTCCGGGTAAAGCGTGCCCTGGGCCAGGAAGTCGATGCCGCGCTCGCCCGAGATGGTGCGGGCCGCGTCCTCGAAGACGCGGATGAATTCTCGTCCGATGATCTTGCGCTTGGCCTCCGGGTCGGCCACACCGTCCAAAGCGGCCAGAAAGCGGGCCCGCTCGTCGCGGACGACCAGGTCGACGCCGGTGGCCGCCACGAAGTCGGTTTTCACCTGATCTGCCTCGCCAGCCCGAAGTAGGCCGTGGTCGACAAAAACACAGGTCAGTTGCGCCCCTATGGCCCGTTGCAGCAGGGCCGCCGCGACGGCCGAATCGACGCCGCCGGAAAGGGCGCACAGCACCCTACCCTGCCCCACAGTTTCCTGGATCGACGCGATCTGGGCGTCCACGATGTTGTCGGATGTCCAGGTGGGTTTCAGCCCGGCGATGTCGTACAGGAAGTGCTCAATGACCGCCTGGCCATGCTCGGTGTGAGCCACCTCTGGGTGCCATTGGACGCCGGCCAAGCGGCGTTCGTCATCCTCAAAGGCAGCCACCGGGCTGCCGTCACAATGTGCCAATGTCGCGAAACCGGCTGGTGCCTGGGCAACGGAATCGCCGTGGCTCATCCACACCGACAGCGGCGATGGCAGCCCAGCTAGGAGCTTGCCTGACGCGTCGACGGTCAAACCTGTGCGGCCGAACTCCGACACGCCGGTGGGCGTCACTACCCCACCGAGGGCCTGCGTCATGGCCTGGAAGCCGTAGCAGATACCAAGAACCGGTATGCCAGCGTCGAACAGGGCGGCGTCCACCTGAGGGGCACCATCGGCGTAGACGCTTTGCGGGCCGCCCGAAAGGATGATGGCAGCCGGCTGCTTGGCGACGATGTCGGCCACTGGCATGGAATGCGGCACGATCTCGGAATAGACGTGAGCCTCGCGCACCCGTCGGGCGATAAGTTGGGAGTATTGGGCGCCGAAATCGACGACAATGACGGTTGGTTGGCTCATAAAGACGTATTTTAGCCGCTGGCGAACCGGCCCACTCGACGCCCGCAGTATGATGTCGCGTCACCACCTGGACGGTAGAATTAGCGCACTCCCACTGAAAGAAGCGCCATGACGTACCGTCCAGAAACTCTCGCCGTCCATGCCGGCCAAGAGACGGCCGACCCGACCACCAAGTCACGGGCAGTGCCGATCTATCAGACCACCAGTTTCGTCTTCGATTCGCCGGAATCGGCCGCCGAGATCTTCGCGCTGCGCCAGCCCGGCAACATCTACGGCCGCATCATGAACCCGACGACGGACGTTTTTGAAGCCCGTGTCAACGCTTTGGAGGGCGGCGTCGGCGCGCTGGCGACGGCGTCGGGCGCGTCGGCCGTCACCTATGCCGTGCTGAACTTGGTGTACGCGGGCGACAACATCGTGGCGCTGTCGACGCTGTACGGCGGCACCTTCGCGCTGTTCGCCAATACGCTGGCACAATTCGGCATCGAGGCCCGTTTCGTCGATCCGACCAAGCCCGAAGAACTGGCCAAGCATGTAGATGACCACACCAAGCTGGTCTTCGGTGAGACCATCTGCAACCCGGCTGCCAACATCATCGACCTTGACGCCTGGGCCGCCGCCGCCCACGCCTTGGGCCTGCCGTTTGTCGTCGACAACACGGTGGCAACGCCCTACTTAGCCAAAGTTTTCGATCACGGCATCGATGTTGCCGTCCATTCCGCCACGAAATACATGTGCGGTCACGGCACGGTGCTGGCGGGCGCCATCGTTGACTCGGGCAATTTTGACTGGGCTGCACATGCCGACCGCTTCCCCGGCCTGACGAAGCCGGACGGCGCTTATCACGGCACGGTGTGGACTGAGGCGGCCGGGAAGGCTGCCTACATCACGCGGGCGCGCACCGTACTGCTACGCAACACCGGCGCGACACTTGCGCCATTCAATTCGTTCTTGCTGCTACAGGGCCTGGAGACCCTGGCGCTGCGAATGGATCGTCACTCGTCCAACGCGCTGGCAATCGCGGAACACCTGGAAAACCACCCAGATGTCGCGTGGGTCAACTATCCAGGTCTGAAGTCGAGCCCGTCCTATGAGGTCGGCCAGCGGGTGCTGACGGGGCGCGGCTATTCGGGCATCATGTCGTTCGGCTTGAAGAGCGGTCGCGATGGCGGGGTGAAGTTCATCAAGGCGCTAAAGCTGTTTTCACACCTTGCCAACATCGGTGACGCCAAGTCGCTGGCCATTCATTCGGCCTCGACGACGCATTCGCAGCTGAAGGACGACGAGTTGCGCGAGGCTGGCGTGGCACCCGAAATGGTTCGGCTGAGCATCGGCATCGAGAACGTCGACGACCTGATTGAAGACCTAGATCAAGCTTTGAAAGCAGCGTCAAAGCAAGCGGGCGGAACGCCGGTTTGAGCTGGCGACGGCGCAGACGCCTGCCCAGCGCAACCGACCAGCCAAATCATGCGTCGAGTACGGCGTCTGTGTGCTCGGGGCCGGCTGTAGCCCGCTGAGCTCACTTGGAATACATGACGACCTAGACAGTTAGAACTGATATGACCATTTACCAAGACGCAACCAAGCTCGTCGGCCACACCCCCGTGGTGCGGCTGAACCGGCTGTACCCGGATGACGTGACGGTGCTGGCGAAGCTGGAGTACTTCAACCCGGCCAATTCCGTTAAGGATCGCGTCGGTGTTGCCATCATTGACGCCGCCGAGGCCGCCGGAGCGTTGAAACCAGGCGGGACGATCGTCGAGGGCACGTCGGGCAACACGGGCATCGCCCTTGCCTGGGTGGGAGCGGCGCGGGGCTACCGCGTCGTCATCGTCATGCCCGAGTCGATGAGCCTAGAGCGCCGGGCCCTGATGAAGGCATTTGGCGCCGAGTTGGTGCTGACGCCGAAGGCGGACGGCATGAAGGGTGCCGTCGCCGAGGCGGAGCGTCTTGCCGCCACAACCCCTGGGGCTATTCTGGCCAGCCAATTCTCCAACCCGGCCAACCCGGCGATCCACCGCACGACGACCGCCGAGGAGATCTTGGCCGATGTGCCAGACCTCGACTATTTCGTGGCGGGTGTGGGCACCGGCGGCACCATCACGGGCGTCGGGCAGGTGCTCAAACAACGCTGCCCAGACGCGCAGGTCGTGGCCGTCGAACCAGCCGAGTCGCCGCTGCTAAGCACCGGCCAGGCGGGTCCGCACGGCATCCAGGGCATCGGGGCCAACTTCGTGCCCGACATTCTCGACCGTTCCGTCATTGATGAGGTTCTGACCGTCGCGACGCCTGATGCGTTGGACTGGGCACGCCGCGCAGCCACGCAAGAGGGCCTGCTGGTGGGCATATCGGCCGGCGCGGCACTGGCGGCCGCCGACATCATTGCGTCGCGTCCCGAGGCGAAAGGCAAGACGATTGTGGTGATCGTCCCCGACTGGGGCGAGCGCTATCTCAGTACGCCGCTGTTTGCGGGATAGGCTCGACGGCCGGCTGCGCGATGCGGATCCGGGACGTCAGTATCAGGTTCAGCACCGCGATGACCCCCGCCACCATGAACACCGGCTGATACGACCCGGTGACCGCCCACAGCAGGCCGCCCAGTGTCGGGATTGACATCGACGCGATGTGGGTGATGCTGGTGCCGGTGGAAAGGGTGGCGGTGATGTCGTCTTCTTCGACCGCGATTTTACGCATATAGGTGGATCGTGCCATTTCGACGACGCTCATGGACGAGTCCAGCACATAGCAGGCGGCGATCAAAACGACGGCCACCGCGGCCCTGAAAAAGCTGCCCGAGAACGAATAACCAAGGCAAACCAGCAGCAGCAAACATGCTTCGGCCATCAGCACTTTTCGCTCGCCGATCTTGTCGATGGCCCGTCCAACCAGTGTGCGCGTGCCTATCTGTACTAGTGAAATGACCACGCCAAGGACGGCGAATGTTGGCGCGTCCACCGCAAAGACGGTAACCAACACCCAAGGCGCGAAGGTGAGGAAGATTTGCTGCCGGGCGCCGCTAACCAGGCACATTGCGTAATACAGCGAGTACTGCCGACGGAAGACGAATTTCGGGCGCTTGCGATCGGGCTTGTCGGCGCGCATCATGCCCATCGCGATGGCGGCGCCGACAAAACACACTCCGGCGCAGATAAACAGCGGCTTGTAGCCAACGTGAAACAGGCGCATCGTCGCCCACACGACACCGTCCCCGATGATGGTGGCGACCAAGCCGAACGCGCTGTAACGGGCCAGCCGCATACCGAAATGCGCCCGGTCGGACAGCGCCATGCCGATCTTCGACGTCAGAGGCATGAAGACGTGCGAACCCAGCGAATAGATGAACAGCCAGACCATCATGATGGAATATTGCGGCGCCAGCAAGGCCATACCGAAGACGCCAACGAACTGCAGTACCATGGTGACCCGCGAGAGGCGGATGTCGCCGAGAAACGACATGAGCCCGACCACGAACATAACGATCAACCCAGCGCCCTCCCGCGGTAACTCCAACAGCCCTCGTTGCGTTTCAGTGATGCCATAGACGGCGTTGAGCCAGTTTGGGAAGATCGCATTGTAGATGCCTGCGCCCAGCCCGAGCATGAACCCCACCAAAAGGTAGAGCGAAAACTCCCTGTCGTATTGCAGGTCGATTTTCAGCAGCCGAAGCAGCGCGGAAAGAATCATAAGATATCAAAGACTAGTCCACCAGTTCGCCGAAACATCGCAATCCTGCCCGTCGAGAATGCCCTAAGCGGAGGTTTGCTGCGGTTGCGTATGCAAAACCGCCAAAAAGTGGCCCGCAACAGCCGCAAACCTCGACTTGGGGCATGTGATCACTGCATTTTCATGACGATTCGGCCGTCGATGTGGCCTTCGTGCATTTCTGTGAAAATGTCGTTGATGTCATCCAGTGGACGCATCGTGTATGTGGGTGCTATTTTGCCGCGGGCGAAGAAATCGAGGGCCTCGGACATGTCCTTCCGGGTGCCCACGATGGAGCCGCGCACTGTCAACCCGGACAGCACCGTTGTGAAGATGTCCAGTGGGAACTGCTCCGGCGGCAGTCCGTTCAGCGCAACAGTGCCGCCGCGGCGCAATGCGCCGATCGCCTGCGGAAATGCGTGGCCGTTAACGGCTGTTACTAGGGCACCGTGCACGCCGCCGTCCGTTTGATCTCGCAGCGCGGCAGCCGGATCGGACGATTTGGCCGCGTTCACCGTCACCTCGGCGCCGTGCTTGCGGGCCAGCGCCAGTTTGTCGTCGGCAATGTCGACGGCCGCCACGCGGCGTCCCATGGCAACGGCATACTGGACGGCCAAGTGGCCGAGCCCGCCTACACCTGAAATCAGCACCCATTCACCGGGCTTGGTATCCGTCATCTTGAGGCCCTTGTAGACGGTGACGCCGGCGCAAAGGACGGGCGCCGCCCCAGCCAGGTCGACGCCTGCGGGGATCACCGGGCAATACCTGGAATCAACCAGCATGTATTCGGCAAATGAACCGTCAACGGAATAGCCGCCATTCTTCTGGCTGAGGCAAAGCGTCTCCCAGCCGGTCTCGCAATACTCGCATTCGCCGCAAGCCGACCACAGCCAGGCGTTTCCGACGATGTCGCCCACCTTGATGCGGCTGACGTCTTCGCCCACCTCGACGACCGTGCCAATGCCCTCGTGGCCCGGCACGAACGGCGGCGTCGGCTTTACCGGCCAGTCGCCTTGGGCGGCATGAAGGTCAGTGTGGCAAACACCTGAATACTCCACCTTTACAAGAGCCTCGAAGCCCGTGGGCTTGGGGATGTCGATCTCGGCTATCTCGAGTGGTTGTTTGAAAGCCCGCACCACTGCGGCCCGCATCTTGCTCATATCTGTCTCCTTTTGACGTGGTTAGTAGATGCCATTTTCACGCTAGATACATATTTGTGACGGGTGCGCGGACGTTCGCTGACAGCGAACCATATGGGGCCCGCCGTCGGATCTGGCTCGGCCAGCGGCTTTTCCACTTAGGATTGAAGGCCGATGCGTCCGCTTCGCCGACACATGCCAAAACGGCTGGCGGGCACGGTGGGTTTTGGATGTGCGGGACGGGCGGAGTCCGCCTGCCACTGGAAACTAAACCCAACCCGAAGACGGCCTCTACAGTGACGGAATCAAGGCCACCAGGCCCGACCATAAGAGGTCACCTTAGCGAAGACCCTCAAGGCTAATGCGGGGCTGGCGATCCATGAAAGCGAGCGCATTGCCCGCCAACGGGTCGGCGAGCAGCGTATCGGCATCAACCCAGGACGCCATCCATGAGCCGACTGCTACGTCCATCATGGTGGCCAGTGTGCGTACGTCATCCAGCAACTGTCGCGGCGTCAAGCGGCGGTGCTTGCCGTCAGCGGTCATCTGGCCGGGAAGCGGAAAACCGAAAACGACAGGCTCACAATGGTTAACCCTGTTGCGCGCCCATAAAAACCTCTGCGCCGGCGCGTAAACGTCGGCTCGGCCGCGACGTTCTGGTGGCGTCATCCCGCCCTGGAATGCGCTTGACAAGGCAGGGATCCATATTCCGGTCTCATGCCTGCCTCCGGGGCCTTTTGCCAAGAGCTTAACCCAGGTACCTAGCATTATCTCTGCGACGACCATTCCAGCAGAAGGTGCACGTCGACCGACGGTAACCTCAACAATTGCTTTGTCAATGGCTGCGACGGTCAGCGGATCGAGGATGCTCCGGAAACTCGACTCAGCGAACCAGCGCGACCCGAAGGTGTTGGCCAGGGTACGGTGGATGGTTTCTCGCAGAAGAATTTCGACCGCTCTGAACAGAGCCTGGTACTGCTCGGCAAGCTGGCAGTCTAGAACGTACAGCCGAACCACGTCGCTGTGACGTCCATCGGGAATGGCTTGGCGAAAACGGCGTAGCCTTTCAGCAGCGAGCGAGGCGAGGAGAGCAGCTGCGGACTGGTCGTTCGGGGGCTGAATCATGGCATCTCATGGTACTATGAAAAGCAGTATCCCCCGGAAACGGGGTTTTGAAGATCGCTGCAGCCCATCGGGCGCGGCGATCTTCCATTTTCAGCTACCGTGGCGCGTCGTCGTACTTGGGTAGGACGCGGAAGAATGCCGCAGCAGTGTCGACCAGCCATTGGACGAGGTCTGGCTGTTGGGACTCGTCGCGATAGTCGCCGTCATGCAATAGGCGCGCCATGCTGTAGCCCTTGTCGTCACCCCGGTCCCACAGCAGCGGCTGCCCCAACTCCTGTTCGATGGCCTCCCTGTGGGACGCGAATTGGTCGAAGATAGCCTTATCCTTGGAGGCTTGGCCGTCCTCTTTGGGCCAAAACTCGTAGTTCACGCTCACTTGGGGATGCGCCGAGGAATTGCCAACATTTAGGTTCAGACCTGGTTAGCAGGGAAAAGTTCGGGTCGTCTTGGGACGTTTTCGGTGAGTAAAACGTGAGCGGAGATGCCCCCGCGTGGGTGCCGACTGGTACCACGCTCGCTCGTCACCTAGTCCGCGCCGTCTATCGCGGCGACCCATGCCGCAATGGTGGCGACCGCCTCGTCGACAGTGAGTGTGATGCCGAGGGACTCGGCCAAGGCTGGGTAGTTCAACCGCCAGTACTCGTTGATCACGAACACGGGCGGCCAGCGGCGAACGGGGCGTCCAAGCTGGGCTGCCTCCTTGGCGCGGAAGTCGAAAATATCCACGCACGCAGTCTTCAGCGAGGCGGGCGGACTGCCCGGATAGAACGCCTCCTTGACCAGCAGCAGGTCGCAGACGTCGTGGACGCGCTGATTCTCGTAGTCGCCTTCGTCTGGATCGGAGGCGGCGTGGAGTTTCTGGGCAACCTGGTAGTCCATCGCCACTCCGATGAACTCCTCTGGCGCCGTCAACCCGAAGAAGCCGATATTGGGGGGACGTACAGGCTGAGATCGTTTCGCCATGTCTCCCTCTGGAAACGACACCTCAACTTGGATGCGCCGCCACACCGCGCCTTTGGCGATGACCTGCACCCAGAGCCTTCTGGGTTTGACGAGCTTCGGCGCGTCGATCACCTCGACTTCGGTACGGTCAAGGGTGAAAGGCCCCCACGGCCCGGCCAACGCCTCGTCCAAACGACCAAGAAACTCATCCACGCCGCCCCGGAATAGGGTGTCCACGTCCTGGGTGGTGCGCGCCCGAAGTCCCAGATTGAACTCGATGTACGCCCCGCCCTTAATCAGGAACACCGGGCGCTGATCATCACCCAACGCGCGCTGCAACGCTGCGACGACGACAGTTGAGGCGACCAGCCAGCCAAGCCGCTTGGTGCTGACGTTGATCCCCTTCTGAGCGTCGCTCAGCCACCGGTTGAGCGCGTTCACGCTGGGAACAGGACGCCTCTTGTCGGGCAAATCGAACATGGTCATCACATACCGCCCCTCAACTCACGCCGCTGACGCTCGGCGGTGGCCTCATCGATGCGGCCACGCTGTCTCGCCGTGTCGATGGCCTGCAACACAAGATCTGCGCGCACCCGGCTAGCGATGCACTGATCGATGGCCGTCGGCACAGTCACGGTCGGTATCTGCTCCCACCAGCCGATCTGCTCCGGAACAAGGTCCTGGTAATGGACGATCAGAGCGGGAGGAACGACCCTGCGACGCAGCTTCTTCGCCCGCGTCGGGATCGTGACGTGCACATCGGCGGGATTGATGTCAGACAACTCGTACGCATCCAACGCGGTGTCATGGGACAGCGCCGCTCGCGGATCGCGTGTCCATAACACGTACTCCATCAGCTGGTCGTTCCCAGTCACTGGCAGTTCAGGGAAGCGGTAGACACCCTGCCACACGCGCTTGAGCTTCCCTCTCGCGGCCAGCTTGCCCAACTCCACCATCGGGATACCTAGCTGCTCGGCGTTGAGATCGGACACATAGCCGTACTGCTCCACTGCCACGTCCCACAACTCATCTCGAATGCTCACGGACAAAAGTTTACCATTTTTGGTAAAGAGTTGTCCGGAGACGGCGATCAGCGGCAGAAGTGTCACGAAACCATTAGGTTATTGGTACACGTGACCGTGTGGCCGACGCCGAGCGTCAAGTGCAGTGACGCGATGCCTGACCGGATCCACTGATCGGGTGAGCAATGGGCATCGGCGCAGTTGCGTGTCAGCGGCCTCGACAGCTCACGGTCACCATCGCCAACGACGACCGACTCGAAGAAGTACCTGCCGCCATCGCCAGCGTTCATCAGCCGCATCGACACCTTCACAACGCCCACCTTCGCCGGGAAGGTGGGGGCCGCGAACCTCGACTGCCAACGTGCGATGGAGATGACGAGGGCGACTAGTAGATCATGGACGAGGACGTCACTGGTTGACGCAGGTTGACAAGTGCTGGGGCTGGCAGTCGGTGAGGGTGACTCTGGGATGGACGTGGGCTGGCACCGTGTAGTTCAGATGGCGCTGAAGCTGGATATCTCGGCCCGAGTGTGGTCAGTCGAACCTGAACCCGAAGAGGCCGCCGTCTTGACCCATGTCTGTGAGGCGAGGTTGGATCACATAGTCGGCACGATCGAAACCTTCACGCTCAGCGGCTTCTAGACGGTCCGAATTGAGGGTGACGATGTACTGGAAGCCGTGACGGTCGGCGAGCCTCGCACCGATGTTCAAGCAGGACGCCATCTGTCGTTCATCCATCGAGTCGAACAGAAGACCGTCATGGATGAGCATTCGGGGCGTACGTCCCATGTTGATCGCGGTGATCAGGCACACAATGTCCAGCAAGAAGGTCTTGACTTCCGCGATGCCTGTGGACGCGTCACCATCGATCTTTGGGACGATTTGGAGGACGCCTTTGTCTGTCGGAGTGATCAGAAGTGACGCTTCGCGGTCGGTGTAGATCTCTTCGCCGAGTTCGTGGAAGAGGGCCATCGCGTTGTCCAGGGTGGGAGCTTGCTCCTCACGCTCGGTGCGCACGCCGTGCTCAGCCTCCACAGCCATCGCCTTCAACCGGAGCCCATCTTGAGCGAGTGCCTGGGCGAGATCGAGGCGGTGTTCCAGGTCGGCGATGCTGGTGTCAAGTTCGGTGACTTCTTGCTGGGCGCTGCGGAAGGTTTCGAGCGCCATGGACCGTTCGAGCAACTCCATGATTGCAGCCCGTTCGGCGTCAGCCTGCTGGATGCTGGCCGACGTCTGGCGGAGTTGTTCGCCGACCGACTGCAGCTCGCTTTGCAGGAACAACTGGCGGTTCTTGACCACGGACGTGTGGAACTCGGACACCTCGTCAAACCGCCGGGCGACTGCTTCGGGCAGCACGACTCCCACTTCGTCGTAAAGGGTTTTCAGTTGCTGATTGATGTCAATGGCGGTGATGGTCGGGAGTTGCTCTTCGTGCGTGGCTTCTTGTAGTTCGCGTTCTCGTTGCCGCAGCGCCAGTGCCTGGTCGTTGAGGCTCCGCAGCAGGCCCGACAGTCTGTCGGCTTCAACCTGGTGGTCGGCGTACTGCTCGTCGACACGGAATGCCGCCAGGCTGCTCTCTAGGCGGCGACGGCGGTCTTTGGTCTGAGCCAACTGCGCTCGCAGCTCAGCCTCCGACAGACTCAAGGAGGGGATCGCTCCTGCCTTGACGACTCTGCTCAACTCTCTGCGGTGCTTCTCCAGTCCTGCCACTTCGACTGCTTTGCCCAACACTTCGGGAGAGAACCCTAGGAAGTACCCCAGCCGGATACCGCAGGCCAAATCAGAGTCGTTCGGGTTAGTGCGAGTCGCGTCCTGGAAGTATGTCCGCACCAGTTGGCCGACCAGCTCGCCAGCCGTGGGCCGGGCGGCTGCCTCCGGCAGCCTGAAAGCGGCTCCGACTTCGGCCCTCCATTCATCGATGGAAGTTGATTGACGGTCTACAAGGAGTTTTGTTGTCGGGGTCGTTGGTCGCTCGACTCGCACTTGGTCAGACCAGTCCAGCACGGCGTAGAAGGCGTGGGCAGCGAGTTCAGGCTTCTTCAGCGGGTTCGAGCTGTCAAGGTTGCCGCCCAGCAAGTAACGCACGATCCGCACGAAGCTTGTCTTCCCAGCGCCATTACGGCTGTCACCAGTGGTCGACTCTTCCGTTTTGTCGGCGAGTAGGAGGTTCATGCCCTCGTGGAAACGCAGTGTCTTGAAACGTGGGTCCGATGCCCCGACTTCATGCAGAAACATGGCACCGCTCCAACTGGCCGCCCGATGTCCACCGGACAGCCTTGATCATGTAAAGCATCGTCACTGCCAGAGCGAACCAGTCAAAAGTGACTGTGACCCGGCTGTTGCTCTTCCTCGACTGCGCCCGGAAGCGTTCCCACAAACCAGACACGGTCGCCGGAGAATCCAGAAGCGAGATGATCTGGCCACCGACTGTCAACAAGGCACGGTCGGCGCTAATGCCTTTCGTTGGCAACAGCATCCGGGCCACCCCCTTCCTCGTTGGCTGGCGGAGGTGACTCGAAAATGTCACACGAGTCGAAGAAGTAGGCCGTGATCGCGTAGACCGCGTTCGCTCGCGGATTCGAGTGCCGGAAACCTTCGCCGCCGAGCGCGGTGTAGACCCTCTCCACCACCTCGGCAGGCTCAACCGTCACGCTGCGCGCCTGAAGGTAGATTTCCCGGAACCGGTGGGCTTTGGCGTCGCGCAACCCAGGATCAGTTTGTTCGTCGAACCACCGGTCGATCCGGGGTGCTTGGATGCGGCCCGCGTTGAACTCGATCCTGGTTACCTCCGGGATGTCGTTGAAGTCCATCTTCGTGTCAGGAACAGGCAGGATCGGCGCCACGGCATCAGCGTCACCAGATGGCGTCGCCTCCAATTGGTCGATCAGGTCAACCATGTCGGCTAGCTGGATGTCTCGAGCCCTGGGCACCCCAGGCATGACCTCGTCGAGTTGCTCAGCCGAGAGTTTGTTGGCGACGTTGAACCACAAGTCGTCAGGGGCTCGCCATGCAGCCAGGGTCACAGGGCGGGGCGTGCCGGCGGAATGCGCCCGCTGGAGTTCTGTCAGCTTTCTCAGCGTCTCGGGTCCGACGGATGCGTTGGTGACGAAACGCCAGACCAAGAAGTCCCACTTGTCGACGGCGCGGTCAAAGTCGGCGACAAGCTTGTCACGGGTGCGCTGGTCCTTGCGCCGATCTTCCGTGTCGATGCCCGCGCGCAGGTCTGCTCCATAGCAGGCATAGAAGATGGTGCCCATCTCAGCCAAACCATCACAGCCCTGGTCGCCCGACCGGCCCATCGGGTCTGGATTGTGGAAGTCTGGATGCAGACGCTTCAACAAGTCGGTCGCATAATCCTCAAAACCGTTCCCCGATGACAGGCACCGCCGCTCGTGTTCGCTGCGGTACCAGTCCCTCCACGCCGGATCGACCAACAAGCCTCTCGTAGCACCGACAGGAACAGCCGCAGCAGCGCTAGCCGTGGCCGGAACCGGCGTCGCTGCGTCACTCGCCATGGCTAACCTTCCCGCCTCGTTTACTGACCGGCCACTTTCTTGCCCTCAAGTCTACGGTCTGCTGACTCGAACGAAGGCCGCTGGCGCTCCGCACGGACACCAAGCCAAACGGCTGACGAAAGTGAAACGTGGTCATGCCCGCTCTCCCGTCTGCTGTGTCGGGTGCGCGCCATCGGCGTCGAACTCCAGTTGCGGCAACGAGTCGACGATCTCGACTGTGCGGACGCTGACCGTCACGATGCGGGTCAGCAGGTCGAGGATGTAGCGTGGCTGGTGGTGCTCGCGGGACCAGTCGTTCGGGTCGTTTACTATGCCGCTGGGCTTGTCGGTCTTGATTTGGTAGCGCTCGACTATCCAGTCGATCGCGCTTCTCGCGCCTAGCATGTATTCTTGCGCCTCCGGCGGGATGTCGCTTATCGTGATGTGCTGGTTGTAGATGACCTGCGTCTTGTCGGCCACCAGCTTGCCCTCAATCCGCTGCTTGCCATAGGTCATCTTGTCGACGTGGAACCAGGCGTAAGGGTCGCCTTGCGGATCGTTGCCTGTTATCGTCAGGCCCGGCCAGGGGTCCACCTGCTCGTAGTTGACGTGCAGGTCGAACAACTCGCGACCCGCTTTCACGAACGCCTCGAACGTCTCGCGCGTGTCGACTTTCGGGATTCGCGGCAGCATCTTCTTCAAGTCCGCGGCAAACGTCTCGCGGTAGTCCGGGCTATGCAGTAGGCCGTAGACGTAATAGAAAATGTCGTCCTTCGTCACCTGGCTGCCGTAGGTCTTCCGGTAGTCGGTCAAGGCCGCATCGGTGATGTTGTCGACTCGACGGTAGCCGCCAATGACTTCACCTTCCGGCTCGCCAAAGCTGAATGATCGTTGGGTTGCTTCAGGATTATCCAAGCGCTCGTACCGCCAACGCGGGAAGAACTGAGTCGTGTCCAGAACGTGAAGGTCTGGCACACAATTGGACGCAAGGACCGCGAACTGCGTGTTACCTCCAGGTGCAATAACACCGAAAGCGACGTTCGAATGGCTCGGCGTTGGAAAGAACCTTGGCATCTTTCCCGGCTCGTGGAGCATTGTCCTCGATGTGTCAAAATACGCATGTTCACGAGTAAATGGCCTATAGGTGGCCAAATACGTTCTGGTGCTGTCAAACACTGCCGCCTGGTGCCGAGCCAATGCTTGACGAAGTGATCTTGTCCAACTGATTTCCCTTGGGTTTTCGGTCACGTGCTGAGTCTTCAAAACATCGTTGTACCGCCTGATCATCGAAGTGACAGCGGACTCCATTTTGAGCTTTGAGAACCCGTATACCCAGGCGTCTCTTCCGGTTTCGAGACCACGTCCATAGAGGCAAAAGAGGTCTTCACCGATGGCCGGGTAGGCTTCAAAAATCTCACTTCGTTGGTTGACCCAGTCGCCAGTGGAATTAGGGGCAATCTCACTCCAAGCAAGTCTGTCAAGCCGTCCTGCCTCGGATACTGCTCTGAGCTTTAGGCCGGCCGAGAGCGCATCAGCGACTTGAGCATAGTGAATATTGCTGGCCTTTGTGTGCGAGTTGGTGGTCTTTACAAGAAAGACCATGGCAATTGTCGTCAGAGCCCCGCCTTGGGCGTTCTGCGCCTCGGTGCCATCTGGTTTCCAGCCCCCGAATTCAAACACTGGTCGCCCTTCGGCCCGCAGCGTCTCGCCTGATGCTCGCCGGTTGCCCCTGAGGTTATACACATAGACGGCGTCGAACTCATCTGCTAAAGAGAGACGTAGTCCGTCGGCGGTGTTCCCCGAAATGTAGCCTCCATTCGTTACGAACCCGATAATGCCTCGATCTCCAATACGGTCGGATGCCCAGCGAATGGCCCTGATATACGAATCGTAGAGACTGTTCTTATTCACCGCGGTGGAGCGAGATGCATATGTTGCGTCCACCCTGCTATCAAGGGTCGGATACTTCTGGTTTGGGTTGCCATCATTTCCAGTGGCCTGGCCTGCCGAGTATGGCGGGTTGCCGACAATCACTTCGATGGGCAGTTTCAACTGGGCAGCAGCGCGGTCATTATTGGCGACGAAAACCTTGTCGTCCAGTGTGTCACCGGCTTCGGTCATCTGGAACGTGTCTGCTAGGACTATGCCCTGGAACGGCGTGTAATCACCTTCGGACTGTTGAGCTAATGTGTGGTAGGTAACTTCGATGTTGGCGGCCGCAATGTAGTAGGCGAGCAGCAGGATCTCGTTGGCGTGTAACTCCCCGGCGTACTTGCGGGCCAAATCCTCCGGCTTGATCAAGCCGGATTCCAGCAGCCGCACGATAAACGTGCCCGTCCCCGTGAATGGGTCGAGGATGTGGACACCCTCGTCCGTGATGCCTTGCCCGAAATGCTCATGCAACAAGTAATCGACGCTGCGGATA
>Ga0123357_10002820_pt1 | contig 19619 bp, 13 predicted proteins | sample TergutEmb28metaG_FD_89873 | JGI IMG/M metagenome (GOLD analysis project Ga0123357, IMG submission 89873) | Embiratermes neotenicus P4 segment gut microbial communities from Petit-Saut dam, French Guiana - Emb289 P4 | ecosystem: Host-associated > Arthropoda: Insects > Digestive system > Gut ...
ACGGTCATAACTCCGTAACCGTCCAAAATCGGACACATGTTTATATGAACTTTTTTGATCACAAAGACCTAGGAAATCACCTCCTGCAGTTATGCCCTAAAGTCGTGAAACACCCTGTATATTCGCATTCCTTTTTCAATTACTGCTTGCTTTGGAGCATGAACCACTTGCATGTGAATACACAGGGACAATATTCTACCTGACAGCTCCCACCACTTTTCACTCAGACTGTTCTGTGTGATGGCATGCAGTGCAGCTCTCATCACTCTTCCAATCTGCTATCAGTCAGGACCCATGCATTTTTATTCATTGTGTTGCAATTAAAATTAAGGTTTTACTCACCATATTTAAAGATGGAGCAGGAAATATTTTCCTTCAACTTGGAGACATGCCTCTAATCTAATGCACACATTGTTCATCATACACTAAACTTTTATAAAATCAGTGAACCAATAGGAAGTTACTAGTGGCATTCATCAGATTACAAAAATAAGCCCCTACAATATATATTTAATCAAATCAAGTAATATTTAAGTAAATTTGTTACAAACAATATAAACTTGATAATCTAATAAGGTCATTATTGTGCTGATATCACAAATTTGGGGTATAATATTTCATATATTTCCAAAGCAAAATACCAGTATTTATGTAAGAACATTCTTTTTTTTTTTAATGATATATGCATCTTAAATTCAAGAAAATAAAAGGCAGTAGAACAAGAAGAGGCCTATAATTTCAAATTAAAAGGTATTTTTTAGATCATCTCACAATGTTTTCAACCAACACATGGCATTATTTACTTTATGGGTTTTGCCATTGTCCCATGTTAGAAATAAAAGACATTAAGTTTTAGGTACAGTATTGGTCACCAACCCTGGGTTAAAAATTAGCTTAAAACTTCTGCATTCACTTTCAATATCAGGTTCAATAAGTAAAGCTATTCTTAACCTATGGGCAACAAGGGCGGTTTTGTCTGTCACCCACAAATGAGTATACATCAACCTGGTTTTCAGCCTGAGGATAGGGAATAATTCTATTCCAGAAACATAAGGTTTCTATTGTTAACATGAAACAATGCACAAAGTCCATACAGTAAACGATTCCAAATGTGGTAATACCATCATCAGTATCCTACAGAATTAAGCAACAGACAGAACTTTAATACTATTGAAGGGTTCCCTCTCACATAGCAATAAGTACTCTATGCTGGTGTTATTGAAATAAAAACACCTTTAGTACAGCAATTTAATTTATAATTGCTACCAGTGATTTTAGATCACCTGTAGATTACAAAGTTTGTAATGAGGTTCTAAATTCTTTCTTTCTTACTTAGTCTTGACCTCGTTCTACATACTCATTGTAGATGCAGAGTTTACCATTCACTTGATCACACTCAATGACACATACCCACACTCAGTACAACTACACTTGATAGGGCTTGGCCCATTGCAGACACAAAGTTCTAAATTCTCATGGTATAATTATTGTCTTCTATGTTGTGACATCCAAGACATAATAATCTTAGTAAACTTAAATTTTACCAAATTCATATAAGCTAATTGGCATAAATAACAAGTAAGAGATAAAAATCATGTCCTTTTAACACTTTCACTGACAATTTCACAAAAGAATGGCAGAAGATTTTTAGAAAATATTCTACTAGCTACCTTCCTTTATTTTAAAAGAAAATTTAGGATTGTAGTATTGTTATGTTTGAGTGTTTGTCCTCTCCTCCTATAGCTATTAATGTATTTGAAACTGGATCCATATTTTAACAGGACAAAAGCAATGAAAAGAATCACTAGTACAACCACTAAATGAGTTCTAACATGGTCCTTACCTTTATCAGCTACTACTCTTTGGTGGTTTCTAAGAAGAACTGGTTACATAAAACAAAATACACATGCAAAAGGAAAATTGTATAACCTGTAACAAATTAAAAACAATTTACAATCTAAGACAGACAAATACCTGAGGGTTTGGAAATCATGACCCCCCCCCCAAAAAAATCACAGAATCATGAAGTTACTGTACATTAATGTCTTAACTTTTTTTTTGAAAACATTATGTCAAAAGGGGCCTATATTTTTGCAGTTGCTGGACCTTAAGCTAAAGACTTTATTTCAAAATCATTTTAGACCCAAGTTACGTGGTGTATCAACTGGTACAGAATTAATGCCATACAATCATTGTAATATCTTCCGCCTTCCCATAACTTCATACTTCAAAGTGCAAATTTTATGCCAAAATGAGATCACATAATTTTGAACTCAATTAAAATTTCTTTATTCAATTTTTTGTAATCTAAAGCAAGCCTGGATTTGATTACATACAAATATATACAACAGAATAGTGCCCTATGAGAAAAGAAAATGCAGAAGAAGAATATAGATATGCTTAGCAACAGGTCAAAATACCATACACAGGAATTTCTATGTCTGTCTTTTGTCTTGCAAAAATTCATCACAGGAAAGAAGTTAATTATGTCCAAATTCTCAGGAAATCAATAATGGTTATGCAAATGGAGGCCTCAAACAATCGATGAGCCAGATACAATAATTCTGTCATAGGCTGAACAATCAGGAAATTTTGGTCCACTTCCTGCCAGTGACAGATTATTCTGTTCTCTGCTGCATATAAACAGACTCTGCTACCTAGCCAGATTCTTACGCAGTCGGTATTGGGAGATCTTTACCTGGTTCAAAGTGCCTAGAGCTGTACATCTACTTCAGACACAGTTTCACAGGGTGACATTTCATTGCACACATGGACAGTTTTCCTTACCTTCACATTTCTGCCTCTAGCCATTCAGTCTTTTACCAAGCTAAGAATGTGTTTGAATTAGGTGCTTGTAATCCACTCTAGTTAAGTACTTGGAAGTATGGTCTTAGTCCTGCAGTACATCAGGAGGCATTCTGCGATTATTCAGCTGACTTGAGTACAATATATAGAGCAACAATAAGAACACCACTAGCTGTTTCAGTGTCAGACTCTGCACAGTGAAATATTATAACATTCAGCAAGCTTTACAGACATTTTATGAAACAGAGTGTGACGTGTCTCAAGCAAGACATGGGGTTGTGGGCACAGTGGGGGAAGGGGAGCTCACCTGCAGGTTAGCTAGAAGCTTCTGGAAGTGGGGCATGGGACGTGAGCCTGCTGATGTGGAGGAGGGATCTCCAAGAGAATCTGACAAGTGGGGGGGCGAAAGGGACACAGGGCCCTCAAAGTGAGATCCACCCATTGCTGCACCTGGGGCAGCGGCAGGCTTGTTAGAAGGATCCGATACCTCTGCCTGTGTGTACACAAAACACACAAGTGACGAAGAATACTTGAACCAAGCAGTTCACCACACACCCTCTCTGCTCTGGAAAATGAGGCTCTAGTGTGCCAAGTTCACAAAATACTGACAGAAGTTCAGAAAACTAAGCATTTAATTATTTTTGGTTTATTTAATGGAAAAATCAGTAGCTGAGCTGTACAGAGTCAAAAGTTCAAAATCAAGTATGATAAAGAATTGCAAAATTCATTACCTGTTAACAAACCAGAACAAGAATTTATTTAAAATACCCAGCAATTATTGTAATTGACTTACTGTTTCCTTGTAACATCCCTACATCCTAACATGACATCTATTTACACGTTTTTTAAAAGAAGTGACTGCAAGTTAATGACAAATAATTGCGTATGACACATCTGTCAATTTCATTCCCTTCTCATCAATTTTCTAATTGCTCATGCAGTCATACGATATAACATAATAACTATTCATTCTTTGTCTAAGTACACTGCCATAGGAAAAACTTATTTTGTGAACACATTAGCAAATATTGTCAAGTACCTTCAAGCAAACTGAGTATCCAAATGAAACCAAAAAAAATATACATATTATTCAATTTGTTAACTATGACATTTTTATTTACACAAAATTGCTTACCAAAGAGCAGAAATAGAAAAGTAAATCTGACTGCAAACATTATGTCATAGTAACATTCATACACAATCCTGGCAAACACAACTCTGTAGTCCTGACACTATTTTGTGTGCACACACTATTACTCTAAACACAAATATTTCTGTACACTGAAGCCCCATTTTCTGCAACCAGAACTCTACAGATATATAGAAATATTTCATGCTTTGATAAGGGCAATCCACACCTTAATACATAACAACGTCTAAACAGAAAAATGTGCCCGCAAGCAATTAAACCCATGACAGCAGCTTGTGAAAGATAGAACAGAGCCCCACTCCGATGTGCTTCACGTAATATGACTCGCTGAAACACAAAACATATCTGTCAGCTGAAACACAAATATCTGCACCAGCTGAGCCACAAATACTAATTTGCCAGAGGACACAAAAAACAACAAAGAACAAATAAAAATACAAATACATCTGCTGGAACACGAATACATTTACATCAGTTGAACCAAAATAAAATATTAATTATTCCATGACATGATGAAGCTATGTGAAACATAGCGCACATTTTAAATGCAACGTGCTTTAATTTGGTCAGCATTCTTTCTTAATTTATTATTTACTCCTCACTTTAGGATTACTTTTAATTTATCTACCCATAAGTATGCTAAAGCAAGTTCTCACAGCTTTAAAATACATACACCTTTTTGATTTTAAAATCATTTGCGTGTACTTATATGTGTACTGTGTGTGCATAATGAATATAAATCTTGCTGATTTCCAAAATGTGCCACATAATTTTTTTAATGGAACAGTTATACAAGTCACACTTATTTCAATATTCAGAAAATTTGTGCAACATAATTTGTCAGAAGAATTATATTAGTGTTAGCCACAAGAAGGCCTTACTTTTAAAGTTCTATTTTCTGCAACATTAAAATTCAATGTAAAAGGCTCATTCAGAAACAGAATTATTATAAAACAGGCACACACTAAGCACCAAAAAAACTAAAGTCAACAAACAACATCATAAAACCACAATTTGCATCAGGTTAAAATGACAGCATAAAATGAATTACATTAGTAACTACATAGCAATAACACCAACATTTGATACTGATAAAGTGTTACAGAATGTAACTTCATTATTTAGAACTGGTTTGTGAACATAAATATCTGAGGTCACAGACACTAAGGATTTTCTTAATAACTTTTAAGGGGGAATATATTTGGTGTTTTCTGTACTGTGGTACTGGGTGGTGTGACTGTCTCCCTCAGTATGCATACAAACAGGTCTACAGGTTTTTGTAATTAATCCTTTATGTTCAAAACACAGGCCTTATGTATTTAAATAACATGTAACACTTCAAAGGGCACTGGTCACTTCAGGTGCCACCTGCTCTAATATTAAGCACTACACATATTTCCACACAGTATGTTATATTTCTGACAGTTCTCAGAATAAACAATGATCTTTTCCTCAAACAGCATTAACTGGTTTGTTTTTGTAACAAAGACTTGATGTGTTTTCTGTGACTAATTTTATAATTAGGGTGAATTTCAGACTTCAGGGAGTTAAATGAAAGGAATGAGTACAGAAATGGAATGAGTACAGAAATGGAATGAGTACAGAAATGATCAATTAAAGAACTGAAAAGAAGTTGTGGTCATTTAGGAATAAAACTTAGCTTATGATAAGAGAAATCGGCATAGGTTTCATGTTTTGCATGGTGTAACAATTAACAAGGAACAAATTTTACAATCTCAACAATAATGGAAGCACTTTTAACCCACATGGTTAGAATTAGAATGATGATAATATGAAACCTGATGTTTCTGTATGAATAACAAGTTCATCACAATGAAGGGTCAAGTCTTTCAGGATATGATGCCACTGTGATTGGTAAAGTGTTACCAAAGTTTTGGATGAAACTTGATACCCACATCTTCTGGGTAATCCAAGAAAAGTGAACTACCCTGCATGTAGAGGCAGCAAGCCTCTCTAAAAGTGGCTGCACACGTTTTCATTGGTGGAAACACTCAAAAGGGTGGATGTGTGCCATTAATGATGTTTATTGTACACATTTATCAACTGTAGCATATGCTGGGGTGCAGAATCAAACCAATCAGCACATGGATGGAAACAAATTCATTTGCATATACAGGACAACTGATGAATTAGCATCCGTGAAAATCTCTACGATATGAGCAAGAGTCATGGAAAGGTGTTACAAGAACTGCTCAAGACCCAAATGAAGATAACTCATTATGACACTTGTGGGCCCAGTGGACCACTAGACCAAACAAATTAAAGAGCAGCATGTTTACACAGCAAAACAGGGTATGTCTAACTACAGCATAAGGTAAGTCTTTAGAACCAGTAACACAGGCTAGTGACATAAAGGGCAGGATAGAGTCATGGAAAGGAGGCTGATGCCCAGGACTGGGGATGTATTGACATGAAAAAATGCTGTCTTTGTACATCTGTGCAATGCAATGATGTAACAATGCATCCCAGGCCAGTTTCAACTCTGAACTAATGTATACTGTATGTTGCAATTACTTTTCAAAACTCACAATAAAACTGTAATTTTCTTAAATTCCTTTGAATACTCTTTGCTTTTCAGATACTTATCCATGCCACCTTTGAAGAAGGCCATGTGCTCCTGCAGAATATTCCAGTGCCTTATATTTTGAAATGTTCAAAATTTTCACACAGTTTGTGACAGCTGTAAGTCATGAATAAGTGTGACGAAGCCTGTGTCCATGTGGCAGACAGTTCATCAGAAGACAAACAATAAGTAGTTCAATGTAGTAGTGGACAATGGCAGCTCTACTGTTAATGCCACATGAAATGATAACAGAGACCCAAATGTGTGTCCACTGGGGTAATTCTTAGTACCTGTACCTGGTCTTTCACTAACGGTGTGGCTGGCAGTGCCCAGAAATCCACCTGATTCTCACTTACCTTCGGTAGTGGGGTAGAGGGCGGTGAGGTATGCATCCCTCCTGTTTGTTTCTGGGGCAGTGAGGACAGGGGGTTGCTTTCTCGTCGCGACTCATGGCTCATATCATCAATTCCTGGCTGGAAGGGACGTTGCCCATCATGGCTTGGTCCTTCAAAAGTAAGATTACCCTTGTTCTAAGTATTACTGAATATAGTGAGAATGTAATTAATGTCAAAAACACAGAACTGTGATGGGAGGCACGGATTGGATCGCTGTGGCTCGGACAAGGATAGGTGGCTGAAGCTTGTGAATGCAGTAACGAACCTCTGAGTTCCACAAAATGCAGGGAATTTCTTGACTAGCTAAAGGCCTGCTAGTCTCTCAGGAAGGATTCTGCTCCATGGAGTTAGTTAAACACAGGACTGTGACTAAGCCAGTGGCTATCCCACAAGAGGCATATGAAACAAAGGGTCTAAGTTCATGTAGTCTAAATTTTATTAATTGTCTATGAACATGACACAATTGAAACTTAATGCATTAAAATCATGGGCAAGAATGAAATGAGAGAGAAAAACAGAATGTTAAAATTGATTTCTACAACAGAGAGAAGAGGAGATTGACAGAAGAAAACTGACAATATAATTCTTTGAGAGTGTAAACAATGTTTGAATGTATGCGACTGTTTTACTGTGGGATTAAAAATGCGTCAGCATTGTTGACCATGAGAAATAAAAATTTTGAATAAATGACCATGTTGGAGGCCAAGAAAAGTGGGATTGAAATATAACAGACATAATTATGGAAGGTACAGAAGAGACGGAAGGCTCTGTCACAAGACAACAGACCCTGGTGTAAACACCAACAGATGATGATAACGATTAGTTACATTACATTTTGGATTAACGGCACCCTGTTTCCGTAAGCCCCCTGAATAGTTATAATTACCATTGCTTTCCATGTTTGCATCCTCAAGACTTGTCCTGTCCAGCATGCGATGCGTATTCTGTCGCTCAATCTCCTCTGAACTGGGGAACTCACCCGGCCGAGCCTTCACTGTCAACACAAGGTCAGCTGAAGACTGTCCAGCTGTGGAAAAAAATGTCCCATTGGTTTCAAGAAAGTTCCACTGCTTGCCAGAAATATCATAATAAACTTTCTGAAGTCAAAATTATTAAGATTTGTACTGTAGTTGTATTTCCCTTGCATATCAATAATTTAATCAGTTCATTAGCTAGTTCATGTTATGCCTCCAGAGGCAACACCTGTCAGGTCCTTAATTTAGGTAGTATTATATATCCCATTGGTGAGAGGTGAGTTGATAATTCAAATGAGAATATTCTTTTGGACGCAGCTTCATTACATGACATCTACTTGTTATCAGCCTACCGATCAGATCACATCAGGACTGATAGTAGCACACATACCACATTTGTAAAAAGCCATCAGAGAGCTTGAGCCATTTACACAGCATTAGTAATGAAACCCAAAAATATCTAACTTAAAAAATCGATTATCTCCATTGTTTAACACAATGAATGTAATTTTTAAAGATGTGGTAGTGTTTATGCTGGTATCAGACCTGAAGGTGGGTGACCATTATGGCAAAAAATACTTAAAATTTCAGTCCCCACCACACAGAAAACATTTTCTACATTACCAAAAACTAACAACTGGCTTCCTTCACTTAACACTCTGAACTGGTTCCAGAAGAACAGAGTGGTGACTGAAACAGGCTAAGTGAGGGAAGTTTACTCATAAGAATTAATGCCCATAGATTTAATTTGTTGTCTCAGCTTACATTTCAGTGTTAATTCCCCCATTGTAAGGTATATTTCATTACCGAAATCAGATAAACAATTAGAAGTACACGAAGTACCCTACTGTCTAATTTTGAAGCTCTCATTGAAGTTGATATCTTCCCACATCGCTTGATTTTGTCTTTATTTTCTAAAATAGATCGTACTGTCGATCCCCCTCAGTCTGACACTTTGCAAACATAGAGCTCTTGTTACCTTGCTTCAATATGTCTCAAGACATTCCACTTCACTGTTAATGACAAGCTTTTTCTGCGCCTCTTCACATAAGGGTTTTTCACGCTTTGGCTCATCATGTATAATTATGCCCAAGAGAATAAAAAAAAATAACAACAGTACACTAAATACACAAGAGGGGACGCAACATATACCACACTGTCCCCCTTGGGCACAAAAACAATTTACACAAACGCATTGGAATCCTATCTCCCGGTTCCTACCTTTGCAAGCATGTTCTTAACCCACACTCAAATCTTGCAGCTGCTAATCAGCTGCTTAAACTAAACGGCTGCGCCTTGCCACCAGTCAACTCGCCCAGATGGCTGTCAACACAAATGCAAGCGCTAGGAAAATAATATGACTGCATAACATCTCTGCAAAAAATTAAAAAGAAAAATCAGTTGCAAAGAGCGCTATAGTGAAGCAGTGGTAAGTAAAGCGTGCTACAGCATGGGATACCTGTGCTTAATTCAGGGAAATCATCAGAATTCCCAGAATCATATGAAACGTGTCGCTAAACACACACCATGGACAAAATGCAGAGTTCTGTATAATGTTAAATTGGGAGGGAAACACAGTAACCAGGTTTAAATCAACTACTTACCCAGGCAAGTGTAAATTCCTCCATCCCTGTGTGTTACATCTTGAATGCGGAGAGCTCCTTTCTTCGAAATTTTATATTTCTTTGAGTTACTGATGAAATCGTGGTCTTTTGCCCATTGTATTTTAGTCCTGTAAGCATAAAACAAGACATTTCCAAACGTTTCCTATGTAAATATCATATTTGCGTCAGCCACCTCTTTGGAGAGCTGTAATTAAGATTTGCTGTTCCTGAGGCAAACTAAAGAATTCTATCCCAAAACCAAACCCCCCCAAAACACAAAATTCTTATATTCGTATGCATGCGAGTGTATACATACATACATATATATATATATGTATAATATTGACATATTCTAACTATAGACTATTTTAACATAATATTGTTGCCCCACATGTACTGGTGCTGGGACAATACCCTTAGTACAAAATGTAATAAATGGACATGTTGAGGTTTTGCATTACCTGTTGAACCGCTTTACTGGGCACTTAATCTTTATCTGTGTGCCCCAGAAGACAGTGGCCTGACCACCAATCTTGAGTGTCACTTTCTTCTTGGAAGGGTTTTGTTGCACATAAGAGTGGTTGGAGGTGGCTATATGTGGCCGGTCTGACTCCAAGACACAGGATCGTGTGTTGCAGGGTTTCTTGTCCGCGGGTTTACTGGCAGGGCACTTGGAAGCTGAGCGCAGTACCAGATGGTTTAGGGCCATCACTTGCTTGCACTCTACGACGCGCGTCTTTATTCCACCACCACAGCTCTTGGAACACTGTACACGCAACATTAAGAACACACAGCATTATAGATGTACAGCTGTATGGACACACGGTCTTAAGGGAAATTACCATTATGGACACCAGGGGCGGCTTGTCTTTAAAGGCAGTGTGGCTGCAACCCTCCCAGAAATTTTCAGAAAAAAATAACTTAGTATCTGAATATTCTTTTTTTCGTGGAGGTAGTAAATTCTTTAAAAGGTTATGGCTGAAATCATTCTAAATAAAAATACTTGGGACAGACTTTAAGCTCTGCGAAAAGGGAGCAGGCTGTGCCCTGCTCAGACGTTGTGTGTTCGGTTAGAGCAGCTAGGTCGAGTGGTGGGAAGACAGTGACAGCTAGGTGCAGGGCCGGGATGCACTGCTTGCTGCCCAGAGGGGGTTTAATGGAGGACATCGTGTGTTTACCTTTCATAACGTTTCAAACGCTGACACTTTGGTAACCATTTTTACCTAGCTGTTCTCAACACCATATCCGTGAAAGTTTTAATTTTAGTAGTTGCAATTATAAGATAAACATGAGCTGGAACATTGTGCAGTATTTACATGACATCAATTTATCGCAATTAAATCACGGCGAGAAGACTGATATTAAGAATTCAAGTCGTGCAATACCTGGTTTAGTAATCATCAGACAGAACACAAACTTATGTGAGAAAACTGAACCCCGATAAACATGCTGAACTTTAGCGGTCGAGTGGCTGTGCTGAGAGGAAGGATCCAGTAGGCCTGCTCCTTAAACCTATAATAATCCTAGCCCCACACCTTGGGAATAGAGCGCTACGGACACGTAGCAATAAGGACATATATTGACATGGATATCTTAATACGATTTGTGTGTATTAGATTGCAAAGAAAGTGGAAGGAAGTGTTCACTGTGTACCTTCAGGTGCTAACCTAATATTTGCTAGGATGGAGTGTAGAAACAACAAGAAATATCTGTCAAAGTACTTGGCCTGTAGACTGAGATTTGAACCTGGGACCTCCAATTACGAAGAATCAATATTACCCACTCAACTGTGACACTGAGCAGCTTGTATCTTTGTACACCCACTTATGCTTTCTGAACTCCCTACCCTAAGGTTGCGTGTAGAGTGAAATGGAAGGTTTACTGTGAATTATGAGATGAGACAGTATGAAGTGGTGGCTGTGGTCGATTATAAGGTTCTAGCCGATCTCTTTCACACACTGAATAAAACACAAAAATCCTCATGTGGGCAGCCAGTCGCTGGATCCCAGTACGCACCTTGGTCCACTCGGTGGTGTGCCAGCGGATGGGGCAGTCCAGCACATTGCAGTATTGACGGTCGATGGGAGGTGGCTGTGGGCACATGTTGTTGGGCACTATGACCGTGTTGGTGCCACCTCTCGTCACTTCATGAATACAGTTAACCTCGCGGGTCTGGAACCCCACACCGCAGGACTTCGTACAAGGCTGGAAGTCGGAGTAGTTCCAACGCGGTGGGCACGGATGGTCATTACAGGTGCGGATCAAAGCCTCAGGACGCGCGTCCTGGGGGCACAGGTAAGGCGACACTGGCTTCTGATCGCCATCCCGCACGCAGAGGATAAGCAACTCCTGGACCCCTGCACGAAGAAAGAGATGTTAGGAAGTTTGATTGAAGTAACCCTGATGTGTTAAGAGTTTAAATATTAAAATATAAAAACGGTATACGTCAAAAACATAAACAAATTATGTGTCTGTTATATACTGTTTTTATCTTTTAATATTTAAAGATGTTAGCAGGACACAACGCAGTATAACTTAATATTGAGGCGCGTTCGTCCAACCATTGTAGCCGTGGGAATGCAATATTTATTACAGTATGAGAGAGAGAGAGAGAGAGAGAGTGTGTGTGTGTGTGTGTGTGTGTGTGTGTGTAGCCTTAGGCATCCAGCATGCAATGCGCATGAGCCATTTTGTCATCTGTGGCCAACCCGGCTGTACACTATTTTTCCACGTTATCTCATAAACGGAATGATTTTTGGGGAAAAGTTTACTGAATATAAAATGTGTTTTGATTTCCTCTACGACTTTTGTCTGAAACATTTCTCATTCTACGAATTCAGCGAGATATTATCATAAAAGCACACAGGTATTCAAGTGAAGTATCCGTGGTTCTCGTCAAATTTTAACGAAACTCAAATTTTCTAGACAGATTTTCGAAAAATTCTCAAATATCAAGCTTTATGAAAACCCATCCAGCTGCAGCTGAGTTGTTTCATGCGGACGGACAGATAATAGTCGTTTCTCGCAAATTTGCGAAATCGCCAATGCACCTGAAACGGAAAGTAGTTTTCTAACCATCCAGTTCCAACACTAAACTCCCTCTTACCTGTTTTGATCAGTTCACCCTGCAAAACACAATCGTATCTATATCTACCACCCATTTAACCCTTCAGTTCTGACCTCGGTGCACTGCACAGACCTTAATTTTTCATATACTGCCACCTCGGTTCACCGTGCAGTCGTGAACGTACTTAAGGGCACCGTAAACTTAAAACTCCTCCTTACTGGACGGCAGTTAAGTAGATTAATCGTTACACTCAACATTTTTCCCAGCGAGAGTATTTGTTTTTCATTTGCTTCTCAGGGCAGCAATTACTTTCTTGAAGAGCAATAATTGGTTTGCCTTTGTAAGAGAGACAGAGCGCCTACGTGTAATGGGAACTTAACCTTTTAAAAGGCCAAGTTTTAAATGGTCAGAACATCCCAGTGGCCCAGGGTTAGATGCCAAGAACTGTGCTCTACTGTGATAAGTTTAGTAGACAATGGGCCGTTTAACAGTACATTAACTTAAGATTAAAATCATCACTGGCCCTTAAATAGGTTAAGTTTTACATGTTGTTTAGATCAACTTCTTACCCGAAACATTGTAAGAACGTACAGAAGGCGTTTAAGTACGTAAATATGGTGTTAATCAAAAGACAATGTACAATAAATTAAAATGAATCACCAAAACAGTGAAACAGTGCATACAATTACACAAGAAAAACAAAACGAGACCACTTTGCGCACATTCGTCTAATTAGAAGATAATAACAAAACGAACGTTACAAAAGTATTAGTTAGGTATGTATTCGAGGAAGCCTCTAAGCCGTATGGAGTTGAATAGTGCCAACGAATTTAAAGTTTCCTTGCCATCTCTTAACAGTTAGAGTTTCACGTTTTCATCATTTCTGGAGTTCAATTTAACTTCACATGAGAACAGAGAGCTATAGAATACCGTTTTGCTGCACATCTCGGCATGTAAAGGTTCCATAATATAGCAAAACTCTAACACAACTTTCCTGAACTGAATTTCCAGTTTTCAGTCATCGCACATCAAACAGAATTGAAGTATCCACTGTCGACAGCTCCATCTGACTTGTACATACAGTGCCAGCGTACCTGCATGCTGCTGTGTAGCCATAGGCGATACTTAACATTACATGACACTTCTGTAACAGGATCATAAAGGAACCTGCCAACTTAAATTTTGAACATCATTTTGGGTTTCTTCGTCTGTCTGGTGTAAAATACAAACTTACAATTTTATTTCCAAATTTCGATTAAAATTATTGATGAATATTAATTATGTCAAACGGCCTTTATGGACTAAGTGCATCCCTTTTTGTGTGTTTTATCTGGGTAGAGGGGCGGAACATCGCTCCTAAACATACACTACTTCAAATCTTGTATTTTAACTAAAAAAAGAACCAAAAGAAGTGCAGCAATTACAAGAATAGTAAGAATGAAATGATTATGATTATGATAATAATAATAATAATAATAATAGTACATTACATACGTACTTATACCAGAAAGTCCTAACGTAAAACGCACAAAATGTTTATCATGGGAAATAGCATTATATATAACACATGTTGCAATCACGAAGTAGCTGCTTTATGATACACCCAGCAACATAGTTTGGTTTGTGTATACAATTGTAAATACTTTAAATAAAAGCGTAACAAATAATAATAATGATTATAATAATAAGCCTGTATCGTCAGATATCAGAACGATTGACACTACGGCAAAGTGGCTTTCTCTCACGATCTATCTGCATACAAAAAGCTCTTTAGTTTCAAGGTGGTGAAAATTTATATGGTAATATTCTGGGTTTTGACACAGTGTGGCCTGATGGGGTGCGAGTGGGAAGCACATTTTGGGGCAACTTATTGCCTCTGTCTTCTGGATACATCACATGATGTCATAATCCGGAAGACAATAACACGACTCACCTCCGAGACACGACACACTGCAATGGGTGTAGCCCTGCTGTTTCCATGAGTACGTCTTCCCTGCAGGTGCGGCGACTCTGATCGGATCATGCCGGTGTGTAACGGAGTCTCTGTAGAAACCGCCTTCTGGTTCCAGTCTGAAAGGATTTCAATGTAGCAGTATGTGATGGATGTCAGCGTGGAATTAGGTGCGGAGCAGACGGCAAGGTGAGGCCTGGGACTATGAGCGGTACTTTACTGGCCCTTCTTTTGTCTGTCACATCGGATAGGCCAAGAAGTAATATCCTTCTTATAATAAAACCAACTAGATGCACTAATTTCTCAAATTTATTTTTGGAATAAAACTGTACATGTTTCGGGCAGTCCCTCTGTCCATCATAAGGAGATTTTCCCTGTACACACAGCAGTGGTATATGTCATACAGCTTGCGAGCAGGATCAGGACGGAACTGCAGGTTCGTCCTGATCCTGCTCGCAAGCTGTCAACAAACCTGTATGACATAAACCATTGCTGTGTGCACAGTGAAAAACCCCTGATGATGGACAAAGGAACTGTCCGAAACATGTAGAGTTTTACTCCAAAAATAAATTTGAGAAATTAGTGCATCTAGTTGGTTTTAATATAAGAATTTATCACGATGCACGGTCACCTGAACATTAAAAGGGTATTACGTCTGATCAGTCAGCAATCTACCTTACAATGCTCACAGCGTCAACATGAATGTCTCTATGGATGTTAGCAAAATCTGCTAAATGGATGTGACTCCACACTAAACGGTCGAAGATTAATTCCTCTTTTGTTTGGAGTTACTTCCAATAGATCAGACTACACACCGTAAAATAATGGCATAATTAGTGTATAACACTTTTCTTCGTCCAGGACCGCGTAAAACCTGAGCCTCCCACAATTCACCATTCAGCTATCACCACGTACTTCGATTGCCACCATTCAAAGTCGACAGACTGCTCAGAGGAAAATTACCCAGACTGTTGCAACCTGCAATACATCTACAAACACCATAAACTACCCTTTGGTATGAAATGGTTAATTGTAAAACGAGCTATCATGCAAATCAAACAACTTACAGTGCAGGAATTCTTATCAGTATACTTTGATATTATTTATTAACTGATGAAGGTCCATTTCAGCCGAAACATGTTATAAAAGAAAGTGTCTATTATATAGAATAAATATTCTTAGTTGCGATTAACGGTTGTTTTTTCCTATGTTATTATTATTATTATTATTATTATTATTATTATTATTATTATGTTGAGATGCTATGGACACGTAGTACCCACGGAAGATAACAGATGGCCTAAGCGAATAATGACATGGTCACCTGGAGGACGAGGACAACCCAAAGCATAGTGGAAAGCGGAAGTAGAAAGGGTTATGAAGCAGAGAAATTTATCATCTGACGAAGCAATAAACCGGCAACTATGGCGAAAAGCGACTGAGAACCGACAACCAGTGTTAACACTGAAAAACTGATAAATTATTACTATTATTATCATCCTTATCATCATCATCATCATCACTACGACCACCACCTCCACCACAACGGCATGAATCAATTTAAGACACGGAAAAGGATTTTAAAGGAGGCAGTCATAAATAAATTTTAGATACTATCCCAGAATTTGCCTGGGAAGGGCTAAGGGAAACTACAAAACCTCATTCGAGTCAAGATTTGGAACCGCTGGCTCCCGAATATGGTTACGGATGTGACAACGACTGAGTCGCCACGTGTGTAACTTGATAGAACAAGCAGTGCTTATGCTACTTTCGATGTGTTTGTTACTGTCCAGCAGAATTATTCATTGCTACGAAGTTATTCGATCCTCTTAAATTGTGCTTTAAATGTATGGATCTTTCATGGCCTCAACACACAACAGTGGCAGTGGGCAGGACATAATTTATTCCTTAGTCGGTCACAATTCTTAGACATTGGAATAACGTACCAGAAGAACAAGAAAGTCTCTCTGAATGAAGTCAGCCCGTTGTGTATCTATATATTCACTCTATTACTATATATTACCGTCAACACAACTACAATAGAATATAATGCTAATGCAACATGTTTCGACTTACAACGTCATCTTCAGGCTAAGCTAATAACCGTTAATGCTTTACAGGGTGGTTGTGCGCCCAACCACCCTGTAAAGCATTAACGGTTATTAGCTTAGCCTGAAGATGACTGTTATAAGTCGAAACATGTTGCATTAGCATTATATTCTATTGAAGTTGTGTTGACGGTAATATACGAGTGAAGAAAGTCTCTACACACGTCAGAGGTTTTCTTAATATTAAAAAACAGGAAAAAGTTGAGAAAGAGAAGAAAGAAGAACGTAATTAATACTTTCATGGGACTATGAATGGAACAGTTCACAATAGTACACTGGCAGTACTACTCAATCATAAGGAAAAACAATTCCAAGAGTAAGGCTACGGACCTAGCAATTGCTGATCGCAATACGAGAGAACATACACAAAAATAAACTGGCGAAGCTGGGCGCTATTTCACAGAAAGCATTGCAGCAACGCTTCCAAAACTGGAGGAAAAACTACGAGCGGTGTATTAGGAGTGGAGGGAACTACTTCGAAATGGACAAGGCCGAATAAGCAACTAAAGTTTTATTGAAAAAAATTCGGAAATTTTCCGGACAGCCGTCGTACACTCTGGGAGTTCCATACATAAACTTCTTACGAACAGCACTTGTTGTCAGAATGTATTTATGTGTTCCGTTAGATTGTTACAGTGATTAAGGACTGTTACTCTAACAATCAGCAGGTCATTCTAAATACCTTTGGGGTGAGCAGGGTTCCAACACACAGTGTTCCACTTCGGAAGGTTTTGGACCTTGGCACTGAACATCGGGAAGTCGAGCGATGGTCTTTGAGAACTCCAGGAAAATCTTGCACTGAACCTCCCGTTTCCGGAAACCCTGACCACAGGTTACGCTGCAGGGTCCCCACTTCTCAGGGATGAAGCTAGCCGGAGAGATAACCAATTGAATTCAAATACAAACTTTTCATTCGAATGGCGCATGCTGTAGGTCTGTCAAATGGGGCTGTCAGATAAAATGTTGAAGCATATGTAGAACTATGGACTGCATTGTATCCAGCAAAGTTCATGGTGTTTTATATACAGCTTAATGGATGCACAAATAATGCGAGTACAGACCTACACAAAATAACATTCACTATAGTTAGTATTACCATTACCATTCGAAAGCGAGTATAAACTAACATTCCAAACATAAATTCGTAGAATGTGAGCATGTCTCTAGTGAAAACATACAATATAGGGTCTACTGTTATAAATATGTTTTTAACAAAACAAACGTATCATTTAATTTTTTTGTAGTGTTCAATTTTGAAGTTGGAGTGTTTTTATTGTTATACGGAAATAAATTATTTTTAATCCATTTAAAAAGAAATTTTCAAACCCATTTGCGTTATTTGACGGTTGTGGAAGACTAACCATATTATTTCCTGGCAAACAGACGTCATATCTAGATATAAGTAAATTTTTCGTATTTTGGCAAATTTACTTTAAAACATCAGGAAACACATTATAGAAATGTACAACATGAATTAATAAATATGTAATCATCAAATACATCAGTCAAGTGTGTTAAATTACTTCAGACTCAAAGGTTTGGCTCCTAGGACCATTTTGAAGACAACATATCACATACTCTTCGTACTGCAAAGTGGAATTGATTAATTTCCGCATGGTAATAACGTAATTAATTATGACATTATTTAACATTTCTTCTACTCGTAGAATTCCGATTTTACTTCATTCAACTCAGAATCCGATTACATTATACATTGCAGAAGCCATTTTGCCGGATGTTATTGAAGGAAGTGAAGTCAAAATTGTGGAAGGCGTTTTAAATAACGCACAAACTACAAATGATTAGTTTCCAGTTATGACTACAAAACTGTACAGAAATTATATGATACAGCCCTAAAATCCTAATAGTAATAGCAAGAGGATCTATTGTGTAACGTTCGGTCCTTGAGGACAACCTCCAAAGCAAAACACATTGACGTGCTATTTGAGGTTTTCTCAGCGGTACAGCTGAATGTGTGACGAAGAGTCTTTGTGGGAGTCCAGAGAAGTTTTAAAGGTTGACGTAAGGCATCGGGAACTGTACGTCCAGCGGCAGAGCGTTACTGCCTAGAATACTTGCGTCTTTGTCACATCGGTTGACGTATTGGATGGATACATATTTTAAAAGTTTAGTTTCAGTTTTTAAACATTTTCGTTTACTTTGCGTACTGAACGGACAGCAAAAAAAAAAAAAAATCTTTATCGTTGCACCGTGCATTTTGTAAATTCATTTAACTAACACCCCTACTAATGCACATCCATAAACAGACTCATTCTCAAGAGCGCACGACCCACCCACAACTTACGACATGCTGCCACAGCACCAAGTTAACATAACGAAGTTAATCACTAAGTGTTTTTAAACTTTAACTTTAGCATGGAACAATGTATGCTCCTGAGGATGATCGTATGATCGAAAAATGTAGGAGCGTTTTAATGTAGAGTTTTAGAAATTTAAGTAGCATATGTGTGGATTAGTTGGCGTGTTAATTAAATGAAAAGCACAAGGAATTTGCTAATGTGTTCAGTACTCCTTTATTTTTATTAATTATGTGCATGTTTGGTTGACTTCTATAGGTTTAGTTCTACAATAACTTTATATCGAGTGTAAACATTCACTACTAACGTCAGCAGCTTTTCCCATCCCGCTGTCCGCAACCGTTTTGTGGGTTGCCCTTATAGGTTTCTACGGGGAGTAGATCTGAAGGGGACGAGGGGTACTTTTTTATTTCAATGCCGTTATTTTTAAGCAATATCAAACCGCAACTGTACACTCAATTAAACAGACACAATTTGCATAATGCACTACAGATAGTTTTCCCGTTAGAGGCCCAGTGTGGCCCATAGGGTGGGTAAAGTTATAGCTCTACTCTTCCATGACCGCGGCACTAGAAGGGGGTGAGTGGTCAGCAGCACGCCCCGGCCGCACTTTACCCCCAGGAAAGACCCGGTACCCATTGTACAGGAGGCTGGGTGGGCCCC
>Ga0123357_10002822_pt1 | contig 19618 bp, 19 predicted proteins | sample TergutEmb28metaG_FD_89873 | JGI IMG/M metagenome (GOLD analysis project Ga0123357, IMG submission 89873) | Embiratermes neotenicus P4 segment gut microbial communities from Petit-Saut dam, French Guiana - Emb289 P4 | ecosystem: Host-associated > Arthropoda: Insects > Digestive system > Gut ...
ATCAAGGAACTTGGAGCAATGCTGTCCATCAGTGTTGGTAGTGTAGAAGACATCGTGAAATACCACCTGCACTATCGCAAGGTGAATGCACGGTGGGTACCATGCACTTTAACAGACTTGAAAAAAATGGTGCGCATGCAAGCTGCCAGTCGTCTCCTACAGCAGTTTGAAGACGAAGGTGATGCATTTTTGAAGTCTATAGTGACCACCGATGAAACGTGGGTGCACTACTTCATTCCCGAGTCCCAGCAGTCATCACGTGAGTGGCAGCATACCAGTTCTCCCAAACCCAAGAGAGCGCGGAGGAGCCGTTCAGCAGGAAAAGTGATGGCAACGTTCTTCTGGGACTGGCAGGGGGCTATCCATGTAGACTTTCTGACAGATGCCAGAAGAGTCAATGCAGCTTATTACTCAGACCTCCTGGCAACAGACGTGAAGGAAATGATCCGATCCAAGCGGAAGACAGGTGGAAAGCAGGTAGCCTTCCTTCAAGACAATGCACGCCCCCATATGGCCAAAACAACAATGGAAACCCTCCGGAAATTGAAATGGAACCTTCTGACACATCCGCCATACAGTCCCGATTTGGCCCCAAGTGATTTCTACCTGTTTGGAAGGCTCAAATCAGACTTGCAAGGCATGCAGTTTGCGGACAACGCCGCCATCATCCAGACTGTTTGGGAGTGGATACGCCGCCAACCATAAGCCTTTTTTGAACAGGGCATCAGGATGCTTCCAGAACGTTGGAAAAAATGTGGTGACTCTGGAGGGGAGTACGTTGAAGACTGTCATGTGCAAGTAAGTGTTTGTCAATTATGGTTACAAAAAAAAAAATCAGTCCCGGTCATATTTGAACCACCTTATATGTTACAATATTTTAACACACTTGGTTATGAAAAAAAAATTGGTTACTTTCGTTCTCTTTATGCTATGTTCATGTTTCAGTCAGAAGCATGGTAGTCATCACAGTCAAGCAAACATCAGTGACTTCTATGTTAATATGCCCACTGCACTTTGTGCAAGAATATCAATCAACATATTCTTTAGTCGAACATAATTTTTTTTTTCAATATCTGCCTTCTTCCATTGACCTCCATGTGTAAATCCTGCTACTGTTCTCAGAGAATGCAGTGAAGCAGTTTCAATATTTATAATATTTTCACACAAAATTTCAGGATCCCACATTAGTCTTCACTGGCTATGCACTACACTACTGCAAGAATGCATGAGCATGGTCCAACTAAATTTTTTTTTGCAATACCAATACCATTATACAGGAAGTAAAAAACTGGCTAGAGGAATTAAACCCTGCTACTCATGAAGCATGGAGACACGCGGTGGCACAGTTGGTTGAGGCACTGCACTACAAGCCGGAAAGTCGCGAGTTCGATTCCTGATGGTGTCATTGGAATTTTTCATCGACATAATCCTTCCGGCCACATTATAGCCCTGGGGCTGACTCAGCCTCTAACAGAAATGAGTGCCAGGAATATTTCCTGGGGGGGTAAAGGGGGCCGGTGTGTAGGGCTGACAACCTTAGCACCTTCACATGCTGATTGTCTTGAAATCTGGGAGCCTCAACCTCCTGGAACCCTCAGGGCCTGTCCAGGCTTGTACAGGAATGGCTTTTACTCATAAAGCATATAAGTGCTGGTGTCACTTCACTCTCAGAAATTCACACAGCCACCAGGGTGGAATTACTAATGGTTAGAAACTTAATAAAAATATAAAGGTGGGTGATAAGTAGGTAACAGCACAACGTTCATGTCAAATTTCACACAAATGAGTTGAGTGGTGCAAAAGGAGAAAAAGATACATGTGTGGACAAAAAACATAATCATAAAACATTTCCTACCTCATCTTTAAAATACAGATGAGATAAATAAAGCTCTTACTGCAACACGCATTACTTACAATGTCAAATTTGTACACTTTTGCAGAGTCAGGTTCTGCAACAAAAACGATCTCCTGATCAGTAGCAAGATTTTGAAGTTTCACAAATGCTTGGTGAACAGTCATCAGCTTCTTCGTACTCTTGTCCTTCAGGGCAAACTTCATGATCAGCTTCTGAAGGGAGTCTACTTCGACTGGAGCTGTAAGCTTATTTGGGTATGAAACCCTGTACACACAGAACAAACATTCAGTTATGTTAGAACCACATGTAAGAATTACATACATGCTGATGACAACTGTTACAAATACAATGCTACATATTATTTAATGATACTTCCTCATCTAATGCAAATAAGTGTCAAATATGAATGATAAATTGTAACAAAGAAGCAACTTCTCAGTAACAAATCCTGAAATGATTTTAGGGACAAGCAATTCAAATATGGAAATTGTGACACTACTGACTGATCTGAATCAGCATTATACACTATTTCAGTTAGTTTGATATTACCAACATTCCTACCTTTGCCTCCAAACTGTACATTTTTTATGGAATGTACTTCATTACGCAGATTTTGTGGGACACTCATTCATGTGTTAAAATAAATTTTTCACCTGGGAGATACAAACATATAAAAACATGCCATACAAAATAAAAAAATCCAACTATGTCAAAGCCAAGCAGCTACATGACAACCAGCTGGATGTAGCGCAACATCATAGTGCAATGGGACAGGGACCCCACAGGTGACAACTAATTCTAGTAGCAATATGCTCTTGAACAATGAAAAGTTCATGCCCATAAAACTATACGCTGTTTTTGGCAGTGCTTTACAGACACAGACGTACCAATCAATCCAAAAATAGAGCAGAACAATCCCCATACTTGAAATGTCAACTTACAGCATCACTGAAACTTACTTGGCTAGTTTAGCTTGTGTAGTCTGATCAGCATCAACAGTCCCAACTTCTACATTCTCCACACTGACAGCACACATAACCTTCACAGTAAGAGAAGCACCCACATTACCAACAAGCCTTGGATCTGGTTTTGACAGAGCAGCACTCACAGAAAGCTTGTATAAGCCACGTTCTGGTTTCGTCTCCATAAGGTTCACAGAATACACAGTCCTACAAAAAATTCAGCATTAATCAGAACAGTGTATCAGTTACTGCTTATATAGAAGTAAATACACAAATCACATGGCTCGCCATGTCACATACAAAAATAAATTAATTTTAGTAAAATACTATGCAAGGAAAGAGATTTAAAATTACACAAGATACAGGTTCACTGAGAAATGGATGCAACTGACAGAGATGAGGGATATAGCTAAAATGCCACTATTAAGACTTAGCTCAATGTTTATGGCTAGATGAAGAATAAATATTAATTACATAACAAGTCTAATATGTGAAATTTTACTGAACAGGTGGAATGTCAACGCAGACAGATTAGGCAGAGACCAATAACCAAGGATGGAGTTATAAACTCAAGGTGACAAAATCTGTATACAGGTCTTGCAAAATGACCCCCATCCCCATGAAAATAAATCAAAAAGTATTCCATTTCAGAAAATCTATGTAACTTGCCTGTCATCAGTAGATGGTTCGAATTTCTTCTTTGAAAGAACTACCACCTCATCTCCTACTCTGGTGGCACTCTCTGCTGTAACAGTCAGTGGCTCTGCACTGAGGGGTTGACCCAAGAGATCACTGACACGCACTGAAACACGAGGCTGTTCCAACGACACAGCTGCTTGGCTAGCAAGTGTGATGGCAACTGGCAAATGGAACTGAAGACAAATAACAGAACCCCAATACAAAGCTTAAAATGTACATTTTTAAGTACACATGTGCACTACACTTTACACAAGCTTTAAAACAATGAGAGTGCAGCAGAATCCACAAATCTTACTTTCCCACTACATATAACTCATCCTACAGATACTATTCCCACTCATGGCCCTGCCAGAGTCACAACCATCAGCATTACTCTTGTTGTTGTTACCACTGTCAATGTATTTATTATTGCTGTTATACTACAACTAAATAAAACAACTATGACTATGATTACCACCATTACTAATACATGCAAATACACGTAAATGCAACAGTTAAGGCTGAAATAAACTGTTACACAGATCATATAATACCTGATTGTTCGTGAGAGTATTTACAACTTCCAATAGGTTGTAAGCTCCTTTGGCTGTCTGAACAGAACGACGACTGAGAAAGTAATTAGCGAACTTGACTGCTTGATCACCAGTTATTGGTGGAGGTTTCTTCACTGTGTCAGCCAACTTGTATGCTCCACTCACTAGCAATGCTGTAATATCAAACCACACACACACACATTTAAAACCTCAAACCAAAGAACAATTAACTAAATTCATCTATTCCAGACTCAAAAATTAACAACTGTGTAACATGAAAATTTCATAAGGACATATACTGGCTAGGAGCAGAAGGATGGGAGGTTCAGAAGCTGACAACAAGAGATGATTTACTTTTGGTAATTGTTAAATGCACTAACACATTAATAAATTAATGTAACACATAATGTAAAGCAAATATATTGTGATAGTAGTATTTAAAGTGGTTAGAGACATTCAGACATTGCAACTGATATGAGAAAGAAGTTCAACATGCCACAGTTTCTAGGTCATTCTCAGACACTAACCATGATGCCTTATGAACTTACAACACACATGACTACTCACTGAGTTGTCAATATATAACAAAATAACATCTGGTGGAAAGAAAACACACATTCCATGTCAGATTTCATAAAATAATACCATGTTGGAAGCTAGCTAAGGAAACAAAACCTCCAAGAAAGAAAGCTGTGATTTATATTTGCATCTGTTGAGAGATGCTAGTTCTCTTTGTTAATTCAATCCTGTAAAAATGAAGAACTTCCATCTCTCTGTAATTTCATTTCACACTTACTTGTGTGAACCACTGAGACACAAACTGCTTGTTTTTTATGACAGCCAACATGTCAACCTTCTATGTAACTGTTTGTTACTCATAAGCAATAAGAAATAAACAAGTTTCAAATTTCGCAATTGACGTGGCTCAAAAATAAGTTTCCTGAGCTGCTACCGGACACTGTGTTACAAAAGACTGCCCTTCAGACACTGACAGGTCACATACATACCTGTGATACTAAGCCCTCCTTCAAACTGCAAGAAGCGACTGTCTACTTCATCTGCTTGTACTATAGCGTCCTCAATGCGGTCAAATGCAAATGTTCCATCAGTGCCCAACTGAGCAGCAATGTGGAATGAATATCCAAGGCTTTAAAAGATTAATGATATATAAGAGATATGAGGTTCTCATGGTGATGCTGATGACATCATGTAGCATGGTAGAAGTTCACTGATGCTTTGGAGAAACGTGCTGCTTCATCATCAGCATAGACCAGCTGTACACCTTCTTCTCTTTATCCCCCCCCACACTATAAATAACTCAAGCTCCACTAGGACTCGGCCCCTTTCTAGCATTTACTCAAACTCCTTTTTTCAGCTTCTTCCACCATAAAAATATCTCATTATCCTCTCTCACTTGACTCTCAGCCATGGTGTACCTACAACACAGCTCCTCCTCCCCCTTGATGGCCACCATATCCAATTGGCCCACAACCCTTAGTTCATCACCTCTTTCCCTGTTGTACTTTTTTTTTTAGTCCCTGTGGCTTATTTCTTGGCCCTAAACACAGAGGCAGCAGATACCTCCAAAACACTGGTACATTTGCCAGCCCACATGGCATCACACGGTCATCAAATCATACAAATTCTCGACACATAAATGATTACAGCAATAAGCTGTTGCTGTTTCTTTGTTTATTTGAACAGTGCTATGTCAACTAGAGATGTCATAAATCAATAAGTAGAAATGGTAACTTGGGAAGATGTTAAAGCCTTAATTTTGTTGAAAGTAATAACTCACATATGTCAGTGGGCTTACAAACTCCACAAAATACATGGCTGAACAACTAAGTAGAATAGGAATAATGAATTTTTTATTCATTTGCAGATTATCGAGGGTCAAATGAGTAATGATGGCATGATTATGAATTTTAAATCTATTGTTCAAATGTGCCGTATGAAATGCAGAATAAATCACAGAATGATTAAAAATTGCAAATTAGGGAGTCAGAGGTCATTCAATTATCGTGCATCAAAAGCAGGCATCACTTTATGACAAATGAGAAATTATAGAAAAATTAAGAACTTTAAAACATGAAGGACATGTTAGGCAGATCTGAAAAAAAGTCAAGAGTATATTCCATACACAGGTCAAATAAAGAGAGAGACAGTATAAACTAAGTGTCAAATGAGGAACTATGAAGGTGGGCTGAGAAGTTTTGCCTCCAGCTAAACAAAAATGAATGATGGGAGATATTTAAGTTAAACAAAAATAAATGTCCTTTTAAAATATTTCATGATCATGCACTGATGCTTCAATATAAGAATAAAATCAACAGGTGCATTTAAGATATGTGAATTTATTATACACGTCAAAAACCTCCTACATGTTATGGCAACCTTTCGTGGCCATCTTCAGCGAGGTGTTGTAAGAAGGGTATGTTAAAAAGACCTCACAACCAATGTACAGATATAAAATATTAAATTTTAAATATGTGGTTTAAAATATGTTAAAATATAAAATACAGGTAAAATTATTTGTGCCAAATTTACTTGAGTAATGAGTGTTCTTGTGTTGTGTGTTGTAGCACCATACTGACATGTAAGAAGTATGTGTGTGTGTGTGTAACAGGTTATTAATATAGTGATAATTAAAATTACATATTGCAGCGAGTATGATAAAATGGTTGTCAGTATGTTACATACCACGTAGGATGATGATGTAGAGTCTGCATGCTGCAATGTACCGAAATCGACCTTCAAATGGGACAGAATGAATATGGGTCATGTGCATTCATGTTTGAGTCATATGTTGTAAACGGGATCAAAACGGGGGTTTTTATCTTTCTGGAATTGTTCAACGATGACAGTGTTATGTTGTTGGAAATGATGAGTGCAGAAATTTTCTTTTAAGTTCATACATAAACTTTTGTGGACTGGGTGGTTAAGGACAAGGTGACATCCATGGGTCCATATTCATGTTCGTTGTGGAGAACATGAAGTGCATATGCTGACTGAAGGTGATGTATCTGATACATTCTTTATATCTTTGTTCTAGACACTAGCCAGTTGGACCTACGTAAGATAGGTGACAAGTATGGCATTGTCATTGGTATAAGTCACTGCGCATATATGTATTGGTATTATCTGTTTGAGTTTTGAGTACAACATGGATCATATTACTTGTGCAGAATATGATTTGGATGTTAGTATTCTTGTAAAGGTATGTAATTTTTTTATCACCAAGTTGTAGTCAGCGAAGGTGACCCATTTTTTTTTAGTTTTAGAAGGTGTATTATTGTGTGAAGGTGGTAAAGTAGGTTTTCAAATTATTTGTGTATTGAGTTTTGAGATTAACAAATAGGGAAATCCATTAGTCTTGGTGATTACAGAATGGTGTTCCATTCTTTGTGTTCGTTTTCAGTGTTAAGGCGTAATGTGCGCATCCTTTTTATAAGGTATCTGTAAGCTGCCAGTTGTTGTTCCATGGGGTGGTTTGAAGAGAAATTAATTGTATATGTAGGGAGATGGGTTTTCTGTAAATGTCAATGTCAAGTCCCTGTGTATTCCCGTGGATGAGGAGAAGCAAAATATGAATAGTATTATTTATTTCGTGTGTGGGTTTAAATTGAAGATTAGTATGAAGTGAGTTAGTGTACGATAAGGGCTGTTCAGAATTAATTTTGGTGTGATATATTTTAAACCACATATTTTATATCTACACATTGGTTGTGAGGTCTTTGTAACATATCCTTCATATAACATCTCACTGAAGATGGCCACAAAAGGTGGCCGAAATATGTAGGAGGTTTTTGATGTATACAATAAATTCATATACCTTAAATGCACTTGTTGGTTGTATTCTCATACAGAAGTAAATGTACTTATAACCTTTATTTACAACTGTGCATAATCACTCTTCCACATAACCTCTTCCAACTTCAATACACTTTTGCTAATATTTAACAAGGTTTTGAATTCCATTCTTAAAAAAGTTCTTTTCTTTCTCCCAAAACCACAGACAAACTACAGCCTTGACTTATTCATAAGAACTGAAGTTTTGGCCCCTGAGATCTTCCTTCAGTTTGGGGAACAAGTGGAAATTGACAGGAGCAAGATACAGGTTGCAGACCAAATATGGTAGCACTGTAAACCACAAACATGAAATGGTATCAGTTGTGGTGGCACTTGTGCAAGGCCTGGCATTGTTTTGTTGAAGTAAGACATCATCAATTTCTGCCCCCTTCCTTGTGATGCGTTTTTGAGACTTTTTAAGTTTTCAATCCAGCGTTCTAAGTTCAGTATAGCACCTTTTCCCACGAAGTCAGTAAGCACAACACCTTCAGTGTTCCAGAATATAGCCAACTTGACTTTTCCAGCAGTTTTGAATTTCTTTGGTGTTGGTGATCCTTTGTAGCAGTATTCCACAGACAGGCTTTTGTTCTCAGGATCATAGTGATAAACCCAAGTTTCATTACCTGTCACTATCCACCAAAGAAATCTCTCATTTTCCTCTTCAAGTGACCCAGAAGTTCCCTTGAAACTTCGACCCTTTCAGCTTTTACCCCATCAGTCAATTTTTGTGGTACCCACCTGCACAAACTTTTTGGAATCCAAGAAGGATGAAAATGTGGCCTCCTTTCTCTTCAGAGTTTCCCAGCTTAAACCTAATGTCTTTCTGATTGATTTGACAATTTTCTCAGATCAATTCTTCAATACGTTCTTGATGAGTCTCATCTATTGCCATCACTGGTCTCCCCGACCTTGCTTTGTCACACTAACTTACTCTCCCCACTTCTTTTTGCTTTAACTGCTGTGCACAATGTCTGTGCTTAGACCAACATACTTATCCTCATACACTGTCTGAATGTGGCAATGAATGTGGATAGGAAGTCAAGAACTCAATGAATGGCATGCTGTTTGAACCACATTTCCTCACAGCCTTCCATTTCAACTGGCAGTGAACTGAAATTATGGACAGCTGTGGGTCCAAGATTATGAATGGTGGAAGGGAGATATCAAGTATATACATGGAACTGGATGTATTCAGTTTTCATTACTCTAATCAAAAATGTGACAGAGGTGGGAAAACTTCTCAGCCTGTCCTCATATACAAGACTGTGGTGGTAACATTCTTCTGTGAGGTACTTTCCTGGCTTCCTTGGATGGACACAAGCAATCAGCATATATGTGTTAGAAAAGCCATTCCTCCAACCATGACTTGAATCAATACAATACCTACTTAAGCAAACTGTCATCCTTTTTTAGAGCTCCTTGCAAAGTTTTTATCAGCTTGGCAGGATCACCTTTCTTCTGCCCCACACTATTGAGAGCTTGAACGGCGTAGAAGAGATCAGGTACTGTTGACGTCTCCCGTTCCAACACTTCTCCAAGTGTCTAGACACAAGAACATGATGGCACTTTGCAAATTTCACCAAATTTCTGAACTATTACAGTATAATAACAACACATTTGAACCTCATTAACATGGAACCAGACAACACAATTTGTTTTGCACTATTTAAGCTCAACCAACTGCAAGCATACTGCATATTAAATTAAATGAATACAGCCCAACCTGTTATGAAGTTTAGATTTATCACAAAAATGTACAAAATGTGGTAAAATGATAGTATGTGCAAGATACATAAGGAATGGATCAAAATGCTGTATTTTGATATTTTATAGTCTGCAAATATTTAATGTAGTAAACAGACGACTAGGGTTTGTTTCTCAACATGAGCAGGGATTCTTTTCTTTGTCGCCACATCCAGTATGGCTCTGGAACGCACCAGTCAGGAATAACTAAAGCACCCGTACTGAAAAGCTGACCACTCACCTCCGTCTAATGCTGAGGTCTAGGAAATGTAAAGCTTTACCTCCACTTTCTTCTATACACCTTCAAGGAAAAATGCTTAGAACACCAGGAAAACTACCTTTCACCTTTACAGAAAAACACTACAACACCGTGCCATCCAAAGGGACACGCTGTGCCCCAGTGGGCACATAAACTGAATAGTGCTCCAGCTGCGGGAGAAACCTGGCATTTAACAGGCTATATGCTAAAGATTAATACAAACTACACAGACACCCATCAAATATATAAATCCAATGCAGACAAACTGCAAGTCATCTGAACAGAGAAGTAATCTGGTTAGGTTTAATGTACGACACCAAACCTATTTACTGTCAATAAGTTCAGGTACATGAACATACCATCTCTGTATTTAGATCCTCGCATACGAAAAAAATGGTCATCTCTATACCTTTGATTTACTTATCAATTAATTCTTGGTCCAATTAAAGATGCTTTCAATTATTACTATTATATTGCACTGAGAGATATTATTATTAAATGCTGAATTGGAAGAGATGCAGCAGGCAGCATTCAAAGTTTAATTTAAGGTAAAGTTAAAGGCTGTCCCTCAAAATGCCAGAAACTGTGTAGAGGTAGACATATTACTCTACACACACTCAGCCTCAGAGCTAGAAGAGGGTGAACTGTCAACACCATGCTCCAGCTGCTTTACCCTCAGGTCTAATTTAAGATACTAGCCAGAACTTGACAGAAGGGATTGAGGAAAACCACCAATTTAAGACAGTTAATCTCAGGGCTGAGATTTTAACCCAGGACCTCCCAAATACAGGAAGTGTATTAGCAACTGGACTGCAACGGTCAGTACCTACATGCTAATAACAGAATCACTTCACAACAACCTGGAAATTGTCCAAAACCATTCTGAACATAAAGAATATACGAAGTCCCAAGCATTGAATACTCAAAACTCAATGATTAAACATGACAAAATTACTAATCTGTACTGTGGTTCAGAACACAAATAACTCAGTTACATAATACCGATTATAGCTGGATAAGATTTGTTTGTAATACTGATATTAAACAGCCACCAGTAATCAGGCAGCAAATCAGTCATACCAACACAGGTACAAATTTTTATGTGTTTCAATACACAAAGTTGATATCAGTCTTAACATAACTAAATTCTATTGTGTTTAACTGCATGACATATTGTGCCCTAGGCTAAGACCATTCTCACGTTCAGAAACAATTTTTAAAATGCATTTTGAGGTAAACGCAATTCTAAAAAACATGGTGTTCTATTAAACAAAAGAGAATTTGTGTTTAGAATGATATCAACTTTGTGCACAGAGTTACTGAATAACACAATGGGATGCCACATGTCAAAATCTGCTGTGTTTGTAATAAATGACCTGATATAATGAGAGTCTTTATCAGTTTATTACTTCCCAAGTACACCTTACACCAATGGGAATGCAAAAAAAAAGCTCAGAAATGGATGGATTTGAATGGGTATCACCATCTTCTGGCATATAATTAAAATGCCAGTGGTCATGCATGTACGTCCAGTTCTGAGAATGCCACTTCATGAACTGGAACTGAAAGTGTTGGCAATAGTTACGTTGGGCAGGAATTTCAATTTAAAAAAAAAAATGCAGCTGGAAAAGGATACTGATTATGACAATACACGAACATTCTTTAAAGTACAAATTTTAACAGGCACTTTCAAAAAAATAAAGTCACCCTTCCCCTAATTGACTTACTGCTGAATGAAACACTGTAAATATTCTGTTTAAAATGACAGTTTGCAATAAGAACAGCACCAGCACTCACAATGACCACAAAAAATCATTGGGCCAAACATTCAGCATGCTGGAATTTATCTTGAACAGCCTCTTCATTGTTACGGACAACAATATTTGTCATGTCACATACCAGAAATAGCAATAATATCAAAATCTTCATCAAACAGCAAGTAAAGGACCAATTTTAAATTAAGGCAACAGTTTAATCCAAAGTACTGTGTATTCTGAAAATTTTCATGGTTAATATCATTTTGTCATAGACAACAGTCAAGTTCTGTATGTCTGTATGAGTTTGTTAGTTTATGACTCTTTAATAATTTTTTACTTAATTATGAATACAATATCTTTTATTATCCTTTATTTGCCAATCCATCACTTTAAATGGGTAAACAGACTAGTATGGTAAAGGTCACCCCATGACACATGTATGCAGGCACAGATGGGAGGAAGAGGTGTAGGTACAACCCATTTGCATACTCAGCACTAAAAGGGGGTGGGCAGTCAGCACCATGCCCCTGCCACTTTACTCCAGAGACTGACCCAGTACCAGTACCCACTTTCCACGGGGCTGTGTGGGCCTTGGGTCTGTTCTGGACAGGCATGGAAAATCTTGCTCCCACTGGGTTTCGATCCCCAGCCCGTCCAGTCTAAAACAAGTAGTTATACAGTAGCCAAATGCACTAGTAATTATCAAAAAGAAAAACAGAGAAAATATATTACATATTAGTGCAGAAGTTGGTACAGAAATATGAAACAAACCCAGACACAAGAAAGTATGCAATTATGCCTTGCTGCAATAATGCAATATAAACCCATGACACGAAAACAAGTAAGAAATTATTAAAAGCAAAGCTCAATAATATTTTTGGACAACAGAATCACATCAAAATTATATCATAAACAAGTTAAGATTCCATCAAATTCAGGAATGCTTATACCATTCATTTCACAGTAAAGGTGCTTCAAAACAAAAACTGAGAATGTATGGATAAAAAGTCTCACAGGAATAGAAGGAGTAAAAAATTACACAGCAAGAAGCTTCATAATTTGCACTCTTCATTAAAAATCACTCATGATCACATCCAAGACAAGAATGATGGAACATAAAGCACATATGGGCAAGGTAAGAAATGCATACTGAATTTTAGCCAAGAGAACCAGAACGTAAAAGATGACTTGAGAGATCTACACAAAGATTCCTGGATAATATTAAAATCAATTTCAAAGACACAGTACAAGGATTTCAAAAAGAATTCCAATAGCTTGGGAAAGGGTCTGGTAACAAGCTCTTGTAAGTAATATACCGCTAGTTCACACAAAAGGTGGAGGATTTTCTGACCATATAAGTGACTATGTTTCTTGAAACGATTCCTAGAACAATACTTAAATTAACCAATGAAAAACAAGTGACATTAATGAAACTTTATCATACTGTCTGGAACAGTAAGTAATACAGAAATTATTTCACTGCTGTGTACTTGAAGTCTGGTAGAGATTATATAGTTCCAAAATACATGACTTGGATCAGCAAATAATATGACATCCAACAAGTATCCTGTGAGCAACAGTCCTCAGCCCACAATAAAATATATAAGTAGGGTCCATGCTGACACTCTGAATGAAACCTACAGCAGAGTCCGGGTAGTTGAACATTTGTCTAACATATTTCCCATTAAGAAAGGCTCTAAACAAGGAGATACTTTAACACCATTGCTTTTCAACTCTGCTTTAGAGTATGCCATTAGGAGGGTTCAGGTAAACCAGGATGGCTTGAAATCAAATGGTATACCTCAGCTTCTAGTTTATGTTGACGATGTTCATATACTGGACAAAAGGGTAAGGTAAAGGTAAAGCAGTCCCGTTACAGACCTGGACAGGCCCAGAGGGTTCCAGGAAGTTAAGGTTCCCAGATTTCGTGACAATGGCACAGGATGGTGGTAGGTTGTCAGCCTTACGCACCGGCCACCTTTACCCCCAGGAAATACTCCAGGTACTCATTTCTGTTAGAGGCTCAGTCAACCCCAGGGCCATAATGCGATCAGAAGGATTTTATGTCAACGAAAAATCCACTGACACCAGCTGGGATCGAACCAGCGACCTTCTGAATTGTAGCACAGCGGACAAAAGGGTACATACTATAAAAAAAACACAGAAGCTTGAGTAGTTTCTAGTAAGGAGACTGGACTAAAAGTAAATGCTGATAAAACTAAGTACATGGTCATGTCTTGAGATCAGAATGCTGGTCAAAGTTACAATACAGAGATGGATAATAGCTCCTTTGTAAGGGTGGAACAGTTCAATTATTTGGACACAACTTTAATGAATCAAAATTCTATTCAGGAAGAAATTAAGAGCAGACTGAAGTCAAGGAATGCTTGCTATCATTCCATGCAGAATCTTTTGTCTTACAGTTTGCTATCCAAAACTATAAAGATTAAGATATACACAAATATAATTTTGCCTGTTGTTTGGTGTGGGTGTGAAACATGGTCCCTCACATCGAGGGAGGAACACAGACTGAGGGTGTTTGAGAATAGGGTGCTAAAGATGACATTTGGGCCTAAGGAGGATGAAGTAACAGGGGGTGGAGGAAACTACCTAATGAGGAGCTTCACGATCTGTTCTCCTCACCAATTATCATTCCGATTATCAAATCCAGAAGAATGTGGTGGGTGGGGCAAGTAGTATGCATGTTAGAAACAAGAGGTGTATACAGGGTTTTGATGGGGAAACCTGTGGGAAAAAGGCCACTAGGAAAACCCAGGCATTGATGGTAGGATAATATTAAGATGGATCCTCCGGATGTGGGATTGGGGGACATGGACTTGATCTGGCTCAGGACAGAGACAGGTGGTAGGCACCTGTAAATACATTAATAAACCATCAGTTTCCATAAAATGTAGGGAATTTCTTTACTAGCTTAGAACTGGTTAGCCTCTCAAGAACGATTCTGCTCCAAAGAGTAAGTAAGTATGTCAATGTTGATATTACTTTGTATTAAATTACTTATCATATGTTCTGTTGGTTTTAACATTTTATATTGACATGTATATTGTAAACCCAAAGTCTGAGATCTCAATCTAACCATACAAAAATTAAGTTGCAGTTGTAATTTTATTTTATGTATTTTAATGGCCTAAAGATGACCCCCTAGTGACTGAAACATGTAGCCATATAACCTGTTTGATAAAACATAATACATAGTTGTGGTGATGGTGAATTGGATGCAGTGTCTGAACTAAGACAAGACTAGTAATTCAACAGAATCCCCATCTAATATTCAGGGTAAAGAAAATACTTACTTACTTACTTACTCCATGGTGCAGAGTCCTTCTTGAGAAGCTAACTGGTTTGCAGCTAGTCAAGAAACTCCCCACATTTCACGGAACCCAAAGGTTCATTACCGCACTCACAAGCGTCCGCCACCTGTCTCTATCCTGGGCCAGCCCAATCCAGTCCATATACCCAAATCCCACCTCCTGGAGATCCATTCTAATATTATCCACCCATCTACACCTAGGTATCCCCAGTGGTCTCCTTCCCTCCGGTTTCCCCACCAAGACCCTATACACCCCATCTCCTCACCCATACGCGCCACATGCCCAGCCCATCTCATTCTTCTCGATTTTATCCCCCGCACAACATTGGGCGAGGAGTACAAATCATTTAGCTCCTTGTTATGTAATCTCCTCCATTCCCCCGTTACGTTGTCCCTCCTAGGTCCAAATATGCTCCTCAACACCATGTTCTCAAACACCCTCAGCTTCCTTTCCTCCTGCAATGTCAACGACAAAGCTTCACCCCCATACAAAACAACAGGCAAAATTATAGTTCTATATATCTTGATCTTTAAATTTTTGGATAGCAACCTGGAAGACAAAAGATTCTCCACCGAATGACAGGGTAAAGAAAATAAGTTCATAAAATTAAATGTGCCAATATATATTTGATCAAGTCCATAAAAAACCACATCGCTTTTTCAACTGATGAGCTGATGAATTTTGAAGACAGGATGACTTAGTCTTTGGTGATAAAGACCAGAACGAAGTTACCTTTGTATGTATTATATGCCTACATTGTACTTTTAATAAAAACTCCCAGTTATTCCACATATCTGAGTTTTATCAACTGTCATAAACCATGTTACACTAACCTTAACAATGTCAGCAACAGGCAAAGTTCCACAGGATGGCAGAGATTTCCAGGCACTGCTCACATAGTACAGTGACTCTGGTGTACCTGTACCACTTCCAGCATTTGCAAGGAGAAATTTACATACTTCCTGAAATTCAAGCAAAGTGGCACATCTCATAAGCACAACTATCCTAATTTTCTTTAAATGAGACATCCCTGTTTTAGAATCAGATCAGAAATATACATTTATTCAATGTCAGTCACATTGCAATAAAGAGCAGTACAGAAAGTACACACCTGCCTAGTGTAAAATGATAGAAAATTTGTGCAGTTTATACAACACTTACATATGCAGGCTGAGAGAAAAAACAAAAGTAATATTTCATCATTTTATATTACTTATTTGTGATTCAGTAACTTACTCTGTAACAAAAATTACTTATAAATCATTACAAAATCTAGCCATGCTAGCAGAATTGAAATTTTTTAATCAAAGTATCAAACACTGTCAAAATATCATAATATAGCTCCATACCGCTTGACAGTCATAAACATTTGTTTGGTTGCATGTTCAGAATAAGCAATATTGGTGGAGTGCACCACCTGGCACAATCCAAAATATGCCAGAGTTACAACAGGAAATTTTCAAAGAACATATACAAAAAGGAAATCTGCACATTGATCTACATAAACATCCAACATCCGATGTTTCCAGTAGTGTACACACACACACAAAAGTACTGTTTTTATCGCACTACTTGAGAATAGTACCATCACGGGAATGGTGGATCTTTCAACACAACTGAAGGAATTGCTTGTGTTGCGTGCTTATGTCCGTCGAGACGGACAAAGGTTAGGGGTGTTGGATAGTGTTAGTGTCCCAGTTAAGTGTCTCGTGTCTCACATACATGGTGAAGTGTGCCGACTGGGCTACCAACTTGCTGGCCGTCATGCTGAATGTTCGGTGATGGCACTATTCTCAAGGAGATCCATTTTTATAATTTTATGTCTTATATTCCTACAACTGAGGCCTTTTAATTCTCAATTTTAAATCTATGCAGCTTCTTCATATATATATATATATAGGCTTCTTGTATCAGACAACCCTCATATATATTTACACACATTTGTAACGTATTTTTATGTAAGGGGTGATATCCATCTTACTTTTCAGTTTTCAAGTTTTCTGCATATTTGTTAACGGATGAAGCCTGAAGATGGCTCAAAACCAGAGCCAAAACTAGTTGCCTGTAAAAAAGTGTTAATGTTGTTTTCTGACAATGAATAAATATATACTTGCAACCTAATTTAATATAATAATTTAATATACCCCTTTCCTTCTTAAATTAATATACATTTATTTCATAAGTTTCAATCAACTACGTTAAAAAATACTCTTGGGCTACGCAGACTACTCAAACCTTAATTACATCACTATCCGACACCAGTTATTACCTGTGGTTTCGGTACTGTTTCTCCCAGCAGTTTATAGCCTAACACAGCATAATGAACCGACGGCAAGTCCTGCAGTTCCCAACCAACATTTAAAACTTCTTTTAATCGAATCCTGTCTGAAGCTGACAAGTACGACGCCGTTGTCGTAGCACCATCACTGACACACGCTAGTGTACCAATTAGCAGCAGAAAAGAAACTCCAACTGAAAAGCACGTAAGTTTACTTGGTTATCATTCCACAGTTCTCCTGTTGAACCCAAGAGGTTAAATAGAATGCCTGCGAATGTGGGCAGAACAAATAGCAAGTATAGTCACAGCGATCTCCGGCCGGAGCTCTTAAAAGCTGCAATTAATATTTAACACTCCAAAACAGAGATAATTCGAAATTGTATCTCACCTGTCTTCATTTTGTGTACACTTCTCAAACGCCGGGCCACGTTGGCTTCCTATACAACCACGGTGGCGAATCCAAACACTTCCATGATATCACGGATAACAATTATACCAATATGGAGCGAATAAATATCAACACGTTTTAATGCATACAGTGTAAAAAACGGTATTAGTAAGCCCGAATTAACTTTAAGTACTGAATTATTATATCCATACATTACATTTCAAAACTACCACTAAGAATTATTAAAAATAATTATGATTGATAACAGGCAGATGACTGATCAACTTTTTAACGTAAAACATGGCAGACGACATGAGATCTCCACGTGTTAGTGTCTGCACATGACCACGTAATGTAACAAACATCAGGTATTCACCACCCTTGATTTAGTGTACTCATATGTTTGAGATAATATAAGCATTATTCACATTCGCCTACATAAAAGGCTGCGGGAATAAGAGCTGAAAAATAAAATCAATTTACTGAGGAGTAGGCCATAAAAAAACAAAACATTTTACAGTTTTATATGAAGTACATAGTAGATGAATGTTTAATATGACATAAAACATACACTTGGATAACTTCCACACAAGAATCAAAGTAAAATCAATTGGTTACACTATATAAATGGATGTCACCGGAGTATGGTGTAAAGACAGCAGATTCACAAAAATAAGTATTCATCACCAAAGTTGAAGGTATATAATTTAGAGACTATGCTACCTTATGTGCTATTGAAATGTTTGTACTGATCATCTTTCTCTAGAAGATAATTGGAAGTGCAAATTCATTCCTGCCCACAAATACAATTTGATGTGGACTATGAGGGACACTGCACATCTAGCTGCTGCAGAATATGCAAACTAAACATAATACACAGTTACTGGATTACACTTTTCTACTGTTGCAGTAAGACCCTTTATTGATATATTCTTAAGATATATTTTATGTAACATCATGTTTTTAGAACAATGTTCCTAAAACTTCTTTTTGACATAAGCCTCTGGTAAACATGCTATACTGGAATGAGTATACAAATGTCTTTAGAGTATGTAAAACAACACACTTGGTTTGTTTTATATCAACATGAAACTGCGTAGTACAATTCCCATTTATAGGAACATCAAAATTTGAATGTTGATTGAATGCAATACCTGGTATTGTCGTTTACTTGTTATTCTTGCTTTTAATACCTTCAGCTGGAATGCTTATCAGCATACTTTTCAAAGATTGTACACGTACTTGTGTGTTGTATGTTTTAGAGCTAGAGGACAAGCCCATTAGAGTGCCAGCAAATGTTATTCTTGGTAAAGATGGCACTGATTAGAAATATAATTTGAGGAGTACAGGAAAAATACACTCAAAATATTTGCCATACATAATATTGTCTAAAATGTTTCCAGGTTTTAATTTAGGGACTGTACACATAAATGCTAACATTACCTTTCATATGAGTCATTGTGCATCTTACTAGTTTACACTGCTGGCATATTAATTTTATTACTTAAACTGTTGGTCATGAACATAATGTGACAAGTAAACAAAACAAAGTGCACAGTCTCTTTCATTGCCTGTATATTTGTGTATCTCCTTAAACATTATTCTTGAACATGTAGCAGAAGTACTCATCTAAAACTAGAGCAATGTGCAATCATCTACAAAGTTCATGGTTCATTAACTGTTCGCATATGGTTTCTGAAAGACTGGAAATACTGTACTGCAAATTTTTGAGGGAAGTACAAAGGATCACTACTACTATGCTTTGTTCACATATTGTCATACACCACACCTTACAGCTTTACATGCTGAAATCTCAGTAATTGCAGCCAAACATATGAGCCTTCTCTTCAAAAAATGCCAAAGTTTAATTTCAGTATTTCATAACTCAGGTCATCTTAAGCTACAAATATTGTTTTCTTTCCTTCAGAAAGCTTCCATTATTCAGACAATACCAAAAAAA
>Ga0123357_10002823_pt1 | contig 19613 bp, 19 predicted proteins | sample TergutEmb28metaG_FD_89873 | JGI IMG/M metagenome (GOLD analysis project Ga0123357, IMG submission 89873) | Embiratermes neotenicus P4 segment gut microbial communities from Petit-Saut dam, French Guiana - Emb289 P4 | ecosystem: Host-associated > Arthropoda: Insects > Digestive system > Gut ...
ATTTTCCCAGCCCAATCTCCGGGTCTGGCAGGACAACGCTGAAGCCCTGCTTGTGGAAAACGGACGGGCGGCCGGGATCAGAAGCGCCCAAGGGCTCACTCTGCAAGCGCGCCATGTGCTGTTGACCACGGGCACTTTTTTAAACGGCCTTATCCATATAGGCCTGACCAGCATGCCGGGTGGCCGCCTGGGCGATGCGCCTTCCTGCAGCCTTTCCGCCTCCCTGCGCGAACTCGGCTTTGAACTGGGACGTCTGAAAACCGGCACCACAGCCCGCCTTCTCAAAAGCTCCATCAACTTTGACAAGCTGGACGTCCAACTCGGCGATGTTCCGCCCCCGGCCTTCAGTTTTCACGGTCAAGGGCCCGAACTGCCCCAGCTTCCCTGCCATATCACCTGGACCACCCCCGCCGTACATGAAATCATCCGCTCCGGTTTTGATCGCTCCCCCATGTTCACCGGGAAAATCCAAGGAACAGGCGCGCGCTATTGTCCGTCCATCGAAGACAAGGTGGCCCGTTTCCCGGACAAGGAACGTCATCAGATTTTTCTTGAGCCGGAGGGGATCGATCATCCGGAAGTATATCCCAACGGCATTCCCACCAGCTTGCCGCTGGACGTGCAGCGCGCCATGATCACCGGCATTCCCGGCCTGGAGCATGCCGTCATTGTGCGCCCCGGCTATGCGATTGAATACGATTACGTAAATCCCATCCAGCTCTCCCCCACCCTGGAAACAAAACGCCTTCAGGGACTCTGGCTGGCCGGGCAAATCAACGGCACTTCCGGCTATGAGGAAGCGGCCGCCCAAGGCTTATGGGCGGCCTTGAATATCGACCGCGCGCTCAAAAAGCTGCTGCCTTTCCTGCCCGGACGCGACGCCGCCTATATGGCCGTGCTCGTCGATGATCTGGTGACCAAAGGCACACTGGAACCTTACCGCATGTTTACTTCACGAGCGGAATACCGCCTGCTGCTGCGAGAGGATAACGCCGATGCCCGTCTAACGCCGCTGGGTCGGGAGATCGGTCTGGCAGGCGATCGACAATGGCGGCTTTTCCAGGAAAAATACAACGCTATACAGGATCTTATGCAACTCCTTACGGAATCGCGTCCCCCCTATGACGCGACCTGCGCCCTGCTGGAATCCTTGGGAGAAAAACCTCCACTACAAGCGGTCAGCATAGCGGAGCTTGTACGCCGCCCCAGCCTTGATTTGACGCTCCTGCAGCCCCTGTGCCCCGCCCTGGAGATTTTCTCCCCGGAAGCCAGACGACAGACGGAAATTTTGACAAAGTACGCCGGCTACCTTGCCCGGCAAGAGGCTCTTGTCGCCCGGACGCGAGAGGCGGAAGAACGGCTGTTGCCGGCAGATCTGGATTATACGCAGGTGATCGGCTTGTCCAAGGAAATCCAGGAAAAGCTCAGCCAAATCCGTCCCTTGAATTTCGGCCAAGCGGGCCGTATTTCAGGAACCACCCCGGCCGCGCTTTCCTGCATAGCCATCCACCTGCGCAAGCACGGCGCCTGATGCACTTCCGAGACGCTCCCGGCATAAAAAACATTCGCGCATAAAATCCCGCATATTATCCTTGTCTGCTTTTGTGAAATGCCGTATTGTTCACCATGCAGCAGCGCCCGGGCCATAACCATGATTGACGCGTCCTTGATCACAAAACTGCTGGACAGGCTTTCCGATCTCCTCGGCTTTACGGTCAGCCTGGAGCTTGTGTTCGCCGCCCTCGCCACCGTGTTGGGCGCGGGCTTTCTTTTCGCATATCTGCGAAAACGCAGCATAAGCCGACGCTATGCCCGGCAAAAAAAACGGATCGTCAGGGAACTGCTCCTCAGCGCTATAGACCAGCGCAGTACGCTGGAGCTTGAATTCATTTCCGAAGACATGCATGGCCGCTTGTTGTCAGGCCCCTGCGCTTCGCTCTCAGACGACAGCGTGACGGTGGACATCGGGGTCGAACACAAGCTCCAGACCTGGATCGGCGAACCGGTAGACGTAGCCTTCAAACTTGCCTACAAAGGCACCAGCACATACTACCATTTCCCCTCCCAGGTGATCGGCTGGCGTGACCGCCCCTCGGCGATCTCTGTGGAACTTGCGCTGCCGCCGCAGATCCTCCCCATGCAGAAGCGCACGTACATGCGCATCAACCCGACACCCGGTCATATTCTTGGCATGGGACTGTGGTCGCTCGATCCGACGCAGCCTCTGCCGCCGCATTCCACAAACCTCGGCTGCGCCTCCTTGAGCTACCGTCCCGGCAAACTGACCCAGTGTTCCTTGCTCAATCTTTCCGCAGGCGGCATGCGCATAGAAGTGCCCCAAGCCCTGCTGCAGCAGTTTCCCCTAAGTCTTACCCTGCAATCGCAACTGCTCTGTCTGCTTCTGCTGCGTTCGCCCGACAGCGACCTCCCCATGCCCTTCTGGCTTGCCAGCACGGTTGTCAGCTTGGTGGAAGATCCTGAGGACCTCAACGTGATCATCGGGCTGAAATTCAGGGCTTGGTCGCTTTCGGAAACGGGCAGCAGCAACATTCTCTGGTTTCCTGCCGGCAAATCAGGAGAAGTAGCCCCGCTCGCCTCCTGGGTGCTGCGCCAGCAACTGGAGCAAAACAAACGGCGGGAATGACGCCGCCGCGACCACACCGTTAACCGAGGAGTTACGCTTGGTTCAGGATCCGGAACGGAGTGTAAAAAGTGTATGGTCCCGCGTGGCCGGCCTGTTCACGCGGCATGACGACGAAAGTCTCGAAAAAGCGATTCTTGAGGCCCGCGCTGAAGGCGAGGTGGCCGCCGACGAAAGTTCCATGCTCCTGCGTGTGCTGCGCCTTGACGACATGCAAGTCAGCGACATCATGACCCCAAGAACCGACTGCCATTGCATCCCGGCGGGTACCCCCCTGCCTGAGGCGATCCGGTTTATCGTCGCCTCCGGACACTCGCGCATTCCCGTATACAGGGAAACCCGCGACAATATCGTCGGCGTTGTCTATGCCAAGGATTTGCTGCGCAGCTTCCTTAAACCCCAAGAAGAAGATCAGGGGCTCATCGATCAAATCATGCGTCCCCCCTTTTTCGTGCCTGAAACCAAAATGGTGCTGGACTTGCTGCAGGAATTCCGCAGCCGCAAACAGCACCTCGCGGTGGCGCTGGATGAATACGGCGGCACTTCCGGTCTGGTCACCATTGAAGATGTGCTGGAAGAAATCGTGGGCGACATTGAGGATGAACACGATGCGCCGCAGGAAGAACACATCAAGGTTGTTCATGAAAAGCATTTTGAACTCTCCGGCCGCGCATACCTGGATGATCTGGCTGAACTCGGCATAACGCTGAGTTCCGACGAAGTGGACACCATCGGCGGTTATCTCAGCCTCACCGCCGGACATGTGCCGGTCACCGGAGAAATATTCGTCCTGAACGGCTGGAAATTCACAGTATTGGAAGCAGGGATCAAAGCAATCCGCCGTATCGGCGTGGAGCCGGCAGACGGTCCCCCGGCATGAAGCCTCCCGTATATATCGGCTTGAGCGGAGCTGTCGGCCTTTTTCTGGGCTTTCCCAATCCCTTCGTCCATCTGCCTGTCCTGGCCCTTGCGTATCCCGCGGCCTTGGCCCTGCTGGGCGAAAGCGCGCCCAAACCCATAGCCGCGCTACGCCGGGGCTGGCTGACGGGCCTTGCCGGCGCTTCCGCCGCTCTGTACTGGCTGGGGATACCCATCCGCGAAGTGGGCGGATTGCCCTGGATGCTGGCCGTCCCCTGCGTCTTGAGCATAGGCGCGTATGTGGGTCTGTACGGAGGCTTCTTTGCCGTGCTTGCCCACAGGCTGCGCGGGCGCCCCGCGCTTGCCCGCTGCTGCGCCCTGGCGCTGTGCTGGTTCTTCCTGGAAGAGCTGCGCGGGTTTCTTTTCACCGGCTTCCCCTGGCTAACGCTGGCTTCGGCCTTTGCGCCCTGGCCCTCTGTCATTCAAGCGGCGGCGGTGCTCGGCGCCTACGGCTTGGGCGGCTTATTGGCCGGAACAGCCTGTCTGCTCACACAAGGCCTGTACCGGAAAAATTGCCTGTACTGCGGCCTGCTGCTGGCGCTGGCTCTGCCCCTCGGCGGTCTGCTGCGGCTGGCAAGCTTGCCCGTGCAGGATGCCCCCCCCTCACCCCAGGCCGTGCATCTGGCGCTGGTGCAAGGGAATATCAACCAGAACCAGAAATGGCTGCCCGTTTACCAACGGGCTACCATGGCGCATTATCTGCAACTCAGCGGGCAGGCGGCCGCGGAAAGGCCCCTTGACCTGATTGTCTGGCCGGAAACCGCCATGCCCTTTTTTTTTCAGAACCAGCCGGAGTATACTTCCCTCATACGCGCTTTTGCAAATACGCACGCCGTGCCGCTGCTGCTGGGCGCGCCCGCGCATGACGGGGCGCCGGCGGACAGGCGGCGCGTTTTCAACCGTGCCTTTCTTATCGGCAGTAAAGGACAAGACCTGGGTTTTTATGACAAGAAACATCTGGTGCCTTTCGGGGAATACCTGCCTCCCTGGCTGGATCATCCGGCCCTGGCCGTTCTTTTGCAGGGGGTAGGCAACTTTGCGCCCGGCGTTTCGGAACTTCCCTTACAGGTAAAGGATCTTGCGCTTGGGGTGCTTATCTGCTATGAAACAATCTTTCCGGAAATCGCCCAGGCGCGTGTGGGCGCGGGAGCCGAGCTGCTGCTCAATATCAGCAATGACGCATGGTTCGGCCTTACGTCAGCGCCGGAACAACATCTGCAGCTTTCCGTGCTGCGCGCTGTGGAGCAGGGACGCTGGCTGGTCCGGGGCACCAATACGGGCTTTTCCGCGTTCGTAGATCCCGCCGGGCGCATACGCGCGCGCAGCAGTCTCATGCGAACGGAAACACTGACAGGCATCGCCGTGCCGGAGCAGGGCTTCACGCCGTATCACCATGTTTTTCCCTGGCTGACCAGTATCGCCCTGGCGATCCTGGTTTGTATACTGCTTATTTGCCCCAAGGACACATCACCCTCCATTGAAACCAGATAACGATGCTGCAACTTGCTGAACTACGCGCCCGCTGCGCCCGCTTGTCCGAACGTTTCGCTTCGCTGTGGAGGCGGCTTTGACTTCGCCGCAAACACAAAGCGCCTTGACGAAATAGAAGGGCAACTTGCCAGGCCGGACGCCTGGAACGCACCCTCAGCCCTCACGCCGCTCCTTCAGGAAAAAAGCCGTCTGGAAGCTGAAGCTGAACATTTCAGACGCCTTTCCGGATGCCATACGCATATGGAAGAATGGCTGCAGCTTGCCGAAGAAGACGAGGAAGCCTTAAGCGCCCTTGCCGAACAGGTGGATCTTCTGGAAACCTTGCTGGAGGACACGGAAATGAGCCTCTTGCTCGCCGCCGAGGAGGACGGGCGTGACGCCATCCTGGAAATCCACCCGGGCGCAGGAGGCACCGAAGCCCAGGATTGGGCCGAAATGCTGCTGCGCATGTATACGCGCTGGGCTGACAGCCACAAATATGATCTGGAAGAACTGGACTATCTCCCCGGGGATGAAGCCGGCGTCAAAAGCGTCACCTTGCGTGTGCGCGGTTCCAACGCCTACGGCTTTCTGAAAAGCGAACGCGGCATCCACAGACTTATCCGCATCTCTCCCTTCGACGCATCAGGCCGCCGCCATACCTCCTTCGCCTCCGTGGACGTCATTCCAGATGCGGGACGGGACATTGTGATCGAGATCAAGGAGGCGGATCTGCGCATTGATACCTTCCGCTCCAGCGGACCCGGCGGACAAAGCGTGAACAAAACCAGCTCCGCCGTGCGCATCACCCACCTGCCCACCGGCACTGTCGCCCAATGCCAGAACGAAAAGTCCCAACATAGCAACAAGGAAACAGCCATGCAGATTTTGCGGGCCAGACTGTATGATCTCGAAAACCGCAAACGCGATGCGGCCCGTCAGGCCACATATGCCGACAAGGACAGCATTGCCTTCGGCAGCCAGATCCGCACCTATACCCTGCAACCCTACCGTTTGGTGAAAGATCACCGTACCAACTCCGAAGTGGGAGATGTGGACGCCGTGCTCTCCGGACGCATCGATCAATTCCAACGCGACTATCTGCTGCATCAACATGGCCGGACACGCTAAATCCTCTTTACGCCCGCTTGCGGGTTCCGATTTCCAACGCGAACTGGAAAAAGAAAGCCTGCGCGCCAAACGGGGACGCTGCCCGCTCTCCTTGGTACTCTTCGCGCCCAAATTCCAGGATACGCGCAACAAAGAAACGAACGCCCGGACACTACTCCATTGCATCGAATCCCATACAAGCCCCTGTGATTCTCTGGGCTTGCTGCCGGAGATGCGCTATGCCCTTGTTCTTCCCGGCGCGGGAGTGTTTAGGGCGCAAAATATGACGACAAGCATTCTGCAAGACGTTGAAAATGCAGGGTTCAACTGTACTGCCGGCATCGCCAGCACGGAGTCGCCCGAAAATTCCTGCGCCGAGACGCTGTTGCAACAAGCCCTCGCCGCCCTGCGCCACATCCGGGAACAGGACGGCAGAATCAGCGTGTACCGTGAACAGGCGGAAAGCTTGTCCCTGCGCAAAACCCTGGTCCATTCCCACGAGAAACGTTTCCTTTTTTCTGGAGGAGAATGATATGGAATCCGGCAAGACCCTCAGCGTCGCCATAATGAGCGGCAAAGGGGGGGTCGGCAAGACCAACCTGACCCTGAACCTCGGCTATGCCTTGCACGCGCGCCGGCATTCCGTGTTGCTCATGGACTGCGATTTGGGGCTGGCGAATCTCGATGTGCTCCTCGGCATCACCCCCGAAGGCAACATGCAGGACGTTCTGCTTGGCTCCGCCAGCATGAAAAGCATCATCCATCCGATAGCGCCGAACGGTTTCGATATTCTGCCGGCCGCCTCCGGCGTGCCGGAGCTCGCGGAGATGACGGACGACATGCGACAGACGCTGTTTGACCGCCTGATGCCCGAACTTGGCGGCTACGACTATGTGCTGATGGACACCGGAGCGGGCATCAGCGAAACCGTGCAGACAATGGCAGCCCTGGCGGCCTTGCGTATTGTGGTTATCACGCCTGAACCCACTTCGCTCACCGACAGCTATGCCCTGATCAAGGTGCTGCTTGCCCGCCACGGACTGCGCGACTTTTTGATCCTGGTCAACCAGACGGAAAACGAAAAGGAAACCCGGTACGCCTTTTCCCGGCTTTCTATGGCCTGCCGGAAATTTTTGCAGATCGAACCGACCCTCCTTGCCGCAGTGCGCAATGATAAAACGCTCATGGAGGCCGTGCGTCAACAGCAGGCCCTCATGGCCTACAAACCCGCCTGCCGGGCCGCGCAGGATATTCAGCTTGTTGCCGAAAAAATGCAAAAAATCCGGCATGACATGAGGGAATGGATGCGAACAAATCCCATACTGTGTCCATTGCCAAAGGCGGAAAACTGATCTATCATACAATCTAAGGGAGCAGAGCCTTCAACCACTCTGCTTCCTTGACATCATTCACAGGATACGGAGTGTTCGCATGAACAAGAGTGAACTCATTAAAAGCCTTGCCGACGAAACCAATCTGCCCCCGGAAGAAGCCACCCTGGTGGTCAACACTTTTGTGGATTGCATGAAAGAATCCCTGCTTGCCAATGAGCGAGTTGAGATCCGCGGGTTCGGCAGTTTCAAGGTCAAGCAGTATGAAGGCTATGTAGGCCGCAATCCCAAAACCGGGACAAGCGTGGAAGTGCGTCCCAAACGTCTCCCCTTCTTCCGCGCCGGCAAAGAACTCAAAGAGTTCCTCAACGCATAGAAGCAGTGTAACATCTTCAAAGTTACCCTGCTCCAGCGCAACGCCGTTTCAAGTTTTTCCCCGCCAGTTGCGCGTCCCATGCCGGCAGAGTGTTTCTCTTTGTAAGCCATGCCTAGTCGATGAGGCGCGCGCGGCAGATGCATGACAGGCATGCCTGTCATGTATTGCACCCCCCCACAAGGAGGCCTTATGCGTTTTTCTGGAGCCTACACAGCCCTTGTCACCCCCTTCAAGGCCGGCGCGCTGGACGAAGCCCGTTACCGCAGCTTTATTGAATGGCAGATTGAACAAGGCATCAATGGCCTTGTTCCTTGCGGCACCACGGGAGAAGCCGCGACACTTTCGCATGACGAGCACGAGCAGGTCATCCGCATCTGTGTGGAACAGGCCAGAGGACGTGTCCCCGTGCTGGCCGGAGCAGGTTCGAACAATACCGCCGAAGCCATCAGACTGACGCACTTTGCCAAGGATGCAGGGGCTGACGGCGCGCTGCTCATCACCCCCTATTACAACAAACCCACCCAGGAAGGCTTATACCGGCACTTCGCCGCCATTGCCAACGCGGTGGATTTCCCGATTGTTCCCTATAATGTGCCCGGTCGCACCAGCAGCAACATGTTGCCCGCGACTCTGGGGCGCCTGGCGCGGGAATGCCCGAATATTGTCGGCGTGAAGGAAGCCACCGGCGATCTGGCTCAGGTATCCGAAGTGCTTGAGCATTGCGGCTCGAACTTCTGTCTGCTCTCCGGCGATGACTTCACAGTGCTTCCCCTTCTGTCACTGGGAGGCTGCGGAGTCATTTCCGTCAGCTCCAACATAATGCCCGCTGCAATGTCCAAGCTCTGCGCCTCCTTCGCGCAGGGCGACCTGGAAAACGCCCGCGCCCTGCACTTTACGCTCGCTCCGCTCAACAGGGCCATGTTCCTGGAAACCAACCCCATCCCGGTCAAAACCGCCCTCCACATGATGGGCTTGATGGATCTGGAATTCCGTCTGCCCCTGTGCCCGCTTAACGAAGGCAACGCGGTCAAGCTCAGAGAGGCATTGCACGCCGCAAAACTCGTGTAACCGCATTATTCCATATATGAGTGCCGAGCTGTTCGCGCATGTCCTGGAACACGCGCAAGTGCCGGAGCATTCCCCGGCCTTCATGAGCGCCATGTCCGGCGGCAGCTTTTTCGTACAGGGCGACTATTGCTTTCTGGCCGCGCAGGACTGGCTCATGGCGCTCGGCTATCCCCTGCGCAACGCGTATTCACCCGAGGCATTTGAAGCCGCCTTGCGTACGGCCCTGAATCAGACCGGCGCCCAAGATTGCTGGTGCATCGCGCCGAAACTGCCTCCCCGCCTGATCCCCCATGAAGTGGATGCCGACGATTTCTTCCTCCTTCCTGCCTCCGCCACCGCGCCCGCCAGGCTGCGCCGTCCGCTGGAACGCGCGCGATCCTGCCTGCGGGTGGACATGACCACCCGCTTCAGCCCGCAACACCGCCGCCTCTGGTCGGAATTCACGGCGCGTACCCCCCTCAAACCCAACGCGCGCGAACTGTTCGCCCGTACGGAACTGGTCATGGGGACGCCGGGACTTATGCTGCTCAACGCCTGGGACGAAGAAAAACGTCTGGCCGCCTGCCTGCTGCTGGACTTCGCGCCCAAGCGTTTTGTCAGTTACCTTATTGGCGCGCACTCGCGCAGACCGTACACGCCCTACGCCTCCGATCTCCTCATCGCCATCCTGCTTGAGGAAGCGCGAAAATACGGAAAGGAGTATATCCACCTCGGCCTGGGCGTTAACGAGGGCATACGCCGCTTCAAACGCAAATGGGGCGCCGTTCCCGCCCTGCCCTACCGCATGGCGGCCTGGAAAGAACAGCCGGACACCCGGCCGGACGCGAAGCTGGGAGATGTCCTGTATGCCCTGACCATCGCAGACGCGGAAAAATTTCCACCGCATGACCCGCTCCGTCCTGAACCGCAACAGCGCCCCTTCGCCATGCTCTGGGAAGTGGAAAAAAACGGCAGACACTCCTGGATAGGAGGCTCCGCGCACTTTTTCCGCTACTCCTTCGAGAGATCTTTCCGCCGTCTGTTCCAGCAGGTGGACAGCATCCTGCTGGAAGGCCCGCTGGATGAGGAAAGCCTGAATGCCGTGGCGCGATCCGGTCGCGCCCCCGGCCCGGATGTGCCGCGCGTGGCTTCGCTTCTCACGGAGGACGAAATCCGCGTTCTGGAGCGCGTGGTGCGCGGCCGAGAAGGTTTCTGGCCTCGCCTGCTGAACATGGAGGCGGAAAACCCGGCCGACGTGCGTGCATACCTTGAACGCACTCATCCCTGGTGCGCCCTCTTCTCGCTCTGGACCGCCTTTCTGGAACGGCAGGGCTGGCAACAGTCCGTGGATCTTGAAATCTGGCGCCTCGGCCATGACATGGGCAAAACAGTGATCGCCATGGAAAGCCTGGAGGAACAAATAGCCTCCCTGGAATCCGTGACGGTCGAACGCGTTGCCGATTTCTTCCGTAACGCGCAGCGCTGGAAGCGTTATATCAAACGGAACGCGGCGGCGTACCTGGCCGGAGATCTGATGGCCATGATGGGGACCAGCACGGAGTTTCCCACCCGCACGGACAGAATCATCAACCAGCGTGATCAGCGTTTCCGGGAACGCATGCGCCCCTTCCTGGAAGCAGGGCGCTGCGCGGTCTTCGTAGGCACGGCCCACATGCTCGGCCTGCGCTCCATGCTGGAAGAAGACGGCTTTCGCCTGCGCCAGGTCATGCCCACATGGCGTCACTCGCTGCGCGCCAAACTACGCGCCAAGCTGCGCACGGAGAAGACGCCATGATGCCGCGCGGCGTCGGCCATTTCGCGTCCCAGGCCCTCATCCCCGAACAAGTTCCTGTGTATGTGGAGACGGTGTCCGACAGCAAGGCCGTCGCCTGCGGCACATGTATCGCCTACGAAAGCAAGACGGATGTGACGCTGATCGGCTACCCGTTCCACGATCCGCTGGACGCCAACGCCGTGGACGAAGCCGTGGACGAAGCCTGCCGTCTGCCTGTTCTCGTCGGCGGCGGACCCCTGACCGTGCTCTGCGCCTCCCGTCCGCGCGCCGCTCCGCCGCACGCCGCCTTTGAGGAAGACAACTGGTGGGGCCTGAGCCTGCCCCCGGCCCCGCCTCCTCCCAGGACGCGGCAAAAAATCCTCCATATGCTGCGCCGTGCGGAACAAGCCGTCGTTATGGAACAAAGCCGCGGCAGCTTTAACGCCGCCCATCAAAAACTGGTGGAGGCGCAAATCCGCAGCCGTCCGCTCGCGCCCGGCACACGCTTCATCTATTCCCGCCTGCCCCAATACCTCGCGGCCAGTCCCCAGGCTGTCCTCTTTTCCGCCTACCGCCGCGAGACCGGCGAACTCACGGCCTGCGCCATCGGTGAATACGCCAGCCTGCACACCGCCTTCTACCTTTTCGCCTTCCGCGCGCCCGACGCCCCTTTCGGCGCGGCGGATCTGCTCCTCAGCTCCCTGCTGCGCGAAGCCGAAGCGCGCGGCCACACGCGCTGCAACCTGGGCTTGGGCATCAACAGCGGCATCAGCTTCTTCAAACGCAAATGGCAGGCAAACATCGTGCTGTCCTGCCAGGAATACCGTTGGACGCCACACACAAAAGCATGGTGGAAATTTTGAGCATACGCCAAGAACAGGGCATGACGGATCCGCTCAGGAATCCGGCGTTCAAAGAACCCGGTGTACTCGCAATCCTGTCCGAACTCTTTCGTGGCCGACAGCGTCCGATTGATTGTGTGCAGGTAGAGGTAAGCTCCGTCTGTACGGCACGTTGCGAGTATTGTCCCCAAAGCGCGGATGCCGGACGCTGGAAGGCGCGGAATATGGAAGCGGACGCCTTTGCGGCCTTGTGGCCGCTCTTGCGGCACAGTGAGCGGGTACATTTGCAGGGCTGGGGAGAACCTTTGCTGCATCCGCGCTTTTTTGATTTCACGGCCTTTGCGCGCAAGGCGGGCTGTGCGGTGTCGAGTACGAGCTGCGGGCTGCATATGCATGAAGACATCGCCCGCCGCATTGTGCAGAGCGGGATGGATGTGCTGGCGTTTTCCCTGGCGGGAACGGACGAGGCGAGCAACGCCATACGGCGGGGCGCCTCGTTTGCAAAGGTCTGCGACCAGATACGCCTGATGTCGGAAGTACGCAAAAAAACCGGGGCCGTGCATCTGAGGCTGCATTGCGCCTATATTTTGCTGGCGGATCGCATGGAGGCCGTGCTGGCCTTGCCGGATCTGGCGTCAGGACTCGGCATGCATGCGGCTGTAGTAAGCACCCTGGATTATATCGCCGCGCCGGGACAGGAAAGTCTGGCCTTTGCCCCGCATGAGGCGGACAAAATTGCGCGGGCGCGGGTTCTTCTGGAAAAGGCCGCCGCGCGGGCCGCTAAGCTTGATCTGGCTTTTCATTACGCCCTCCCCTGCCCTGAGCCTTGGGGAACGTGCCGGGAACAGGTGGAACGCCGTTTGTACGTGGATGCCGAGGGCGCGCTTTCCCCCTGTATTTATGTCAATGTGCCCGTGAAGGACGAAGATGGGCGCCGCCGGGTATTCGGCAACGCCAAGGAAACGGATGCGTTCTCCTGCTGGCAGGGGGAACGTTTTTCCGCATTCCGCAACGCGCTGGAGACAGGCAGGCCGGAAGCGCCCTGCGTTGCTTGCGCCAAACGATTCGAGAAAGTTTTCTGATGCGCGGGACAAGCGAATGAACATTGAGAGAATATCTCAATAGATTTTCGATTAAATTATACTAGATTTGATATTGACTCGCATCAATTACATTATACTAGATTTGATATTTTCTTGCATCAATTATCAGCAATTCATAAAAATATCACATTGTAGCGCAACGCGCACAGCCGGAAACATAATCCTAAAAGCAATATTCTCTATTCGATTACTCTGAAAAAAACTGCATACGCATTGACTCAATGAAAATCCCATGATACATTGAAAAGATGTATAACTGCTACCTGTGTTCCTATAGAGAACACCGCGACCCAGGGAGGTACCAATGGAGTCCAAAGGCGTATTCAAAACCATCGCGGGCATCATCCCAGGCTTGATCATGCTGGCAGGCACCTTGTACCTGCTGCGCACGTATGTGGAGCCATGGATGAAGAGTTATGTGTTGTTCGGCATTAAAGGATGGTTCGCCAGCGTCCTCAGTCTGAATTACATCCTGCTGGCCATCCTCGCGGGCATGTTCTACCGGAATGTTTTGTTCCACGGCAAAATCCCCGCATGGGCTGAGGACGGCTTTCGCACTACCCGCCTGTTCATCAAGGCGGGGGTTATCATGCTTGGATCTTTGTATACCGTGCAGAATCTGCTGCGCATGGGTTTTACGGCCATGGTGCTTATTCTGGCCTTCGTGTTCGGCACGGTGATCCTGGTGCTTCTCCTCGGCCGTATTTTCAAGGCTGACCGCTCGGTAACGGCGGTTATGGGCGCAGCCTGCGGCGTATGCGGCGTTTCAGCGGCCGTGGCTACCAGCCCCGGCGTACGCGCCAAGCCGGTGGATCTTGCCCTTGCCGTGGCCACTATCCTCGGTTTCGGCATAGTGACCATGTTCATCAGCCCCTTTATCGGCAAGGCTCTCGGCCTTTCAGACGCCCAGTTCGGCGCCTGGGTAGGCACGGGCATCCTCAACTCCGGACAGGTGCTGGCTACCTGCCTGGCCTTCAACCCCACCGTCGCTGAAGGCACGGCCCTGTATTACGGCGAAATATGGAACGTGGTGCGCGTGATCACCATTCCCTTCGTGGTGTTTGTACTCAGCGTCTGGTACTGGCGGGGCGAAAACGAAGAAGACGGGCAACGCCTGACTCTTGCCCAAATTTTCTATTCCAAGTTTCCGGTTTTCGTACTCGGTTTTTTTGCCATGACCGCTCTTTCCTCCCTCGGCTGGCTTGGGGCCGGCGGTTCGGAAACCCTGCGCCTGACCCGTGAACTCATGCAATGGATATTCGGCATTGGTCTGGTCGGCCTTGGCGCTTACATTGACGTGCGCGAAATCAAGGCAGCCGGAGGAACCCCTCTGCGCATCGGCTTGACTGCCGGCGCGATCAAGTATGTGTTGGCCCTGATCGTGATTTGGTTCTTTATCCCGAAAGACGGCGGCTTCTAGCCTCTATCCTAATATAAGGAAGATAGACATGTCCGAAAATGCCCCCAAAAAATCCCTGACTGTATTCAAATCCGACCGGCATGAGGATATCGCGGCTATTATCCTGGCCGCCGTAGTCGTGATCGCCACGCTTACCTACATGTCCCTGATCGTCCCCTCCGTAACGGTGTCCGCCGACTCCGACGGCAAAGTACTCTCCGTCCGCGTTCGTGAAGGCGCCCAGGTAAAGAAGGGCGATGCCCTGTATACGCTCAGCGTTGTGGAAAAAAAATGGAAGGGGAACGCAGTGGAAGAAACGGTTAAGGAAAAAGTCATCAAAGCGAAAACCAACGGCAAGGTACTCAAGGTCTTTGCCCTCGCCGACAGCCCGGCGAAAAAGGGCAAAACGCCCATCCTCCAGCTTGAGCACGAAAAAGGAACCCTGCCCTGATGCGCATTCTCCTCGCCCTTGACGATTCCGCCAAAGCCACGGAGCTCGCTCTTGAACTGACAAAAAAGTGCAACGCCAAGCTCACAGTACTGTTTGTGCTTGACGCTACCTGGAATACGTATGTAGGCCACGACTGGCTTTCAGGCAGCAACTCCAGGGCGGATTTTCTCGACTGGATCAAGAACGAGGAAGTCAAAGCCGCGGACAGTTCCTTGGCGGCATTCGAAGAATTGGCCTGGGATATTCCCTACACCGCCCGTCTTGTGGCCGGGGATGTGCAGCGGCAGATTCTGGAGGAAGCTGAAAAAGGCTATGAACTTTTGATCATGGCTACGCCCTTCAGGCGCGGCCTTGAGGTCATGCGCGACACCTGCGTCTCCATAGCGCGGAATTCTCCTTGTTCCGTGTTGTTGGTGAAATGAATACGCACAGGAAGCGGAGGTTCTGTTCCGCTTCCTGCCAAGGAACGCCCCATTTGATAGGCAAAGAAAACCACCCCGCCCTTCGGGCACCCCTCCAAGGGAGGGGAATGGGGCAAATTCCCCACCACCCCTAAATTCCCCTCCTCTGGAGGGGTGCCCGAAGGGCGGGGTGGTTATCTCCCTGCTAGTAGAGGTACGGCCTAAAAATAGCCTAGCGCGCGTAAATCTTCCATAATGGCCTCCTTCCGGGGCGCGCGGCCGGATCGCTCGTCTCCGTCTTTGGCGGGCAATTCCGTACAGGGCACACAGCCGAGAGAACGATAGCCCCGTTCATAGAGAGCAGACCAAGGCAGATCATATTCCTGGATTGCGGCCCATACGTCCATTTCACTGAAGGCCAGCAGCGGGTGCAGGCGCGCGTGGCCGGCGCATTGCTCAAGAAAGGGCAACGCAGCGCGGCTTGGGTGTTCGTCAGCGCGGATGCCGGTGATAAGCAGGCTCAGGCCGAGTTCCGCAATGGCGGTAAGCAGCGGGACTATCTTGCGTTCTTTGCAGCAGGCGGCCTTGTCAACGGCTACAGGCGCGTGTGCGCCTTGCGGGCGCGCGATATGCAGCCGCACTCCCCAAGTGCGTACGAGTTGATCGCGAAAATCCAGAACTTCAGGGAATTTTACGCCGGTGTCCAGATTCAGCGCCAGCGCGGGCGTGTTGGCAGAGGCGTCAAGCAGCGTCTGGCGCCAGAAAAAGAGGGCGAGGGTGGAATCTTTGCCGCCGGTGAAGGCCACGGCAACGCGGTCCGCGCTATGGCCCTCCATGACTTCCCGCAACAGATCCCGCGCGTGGCGAATTTTTTCCGCAAGCGAAGGCGGACGTTGCACAATGCGCTCTCCTATGTTCCGGAGCGTAACACCGCCAGACCTTGGCGCGTCAGGTCAAGAGCCTGACGCAGCACCGCGTCTGTGGGCGCGGAAGCGTCCAGCACCGCATAGCGTTTGGGGTGTTGTGCGGCGAGTTCCAGATAGCCCGCCCGCACACGTTGGTGGAATGCCAGGTCTTCAGCCTCAAAACGTCCCTCGGATACTGCGGCGCCTTCTTCCCGGTTACGTTCATGGGCTCTGGCGAGGCCGATTTCCACGGGCAGGTCGAAAAGCAGGGTCATGTCAGGCCAAAGCCCCCCTGTGGCGAACTCAATGAGACCTGAGAGCCTGTCCAGAGACATGCCGCGTCCGTATCCTTGATAGGCAAGGGTGGAATCGGCATAGCGGTCGCAAAGCAGGATGTCTCCTTCACCCAGAGCGGGCAGGATCACCTCCTGAAGATGCTGGGCGCGATCCGCCAGGAAAAGCAGCAGTTCCGCCTGAGCGGAAAAATCCGCGCTCCGGGTGTCCAGCAACAGGCGACGCAATTCTTTGCCGAAAACGGTGCCGCCGGGTTCGCGCGTCATCCGCACGGACAGACCCTGCTTCTGCAGTTGTCCCGCCATGCAATCCATGATAGTGGATTTCCCCGAACCTTCTATGCCCTCGAAAGTAAGGAACATTGTTCCTCCTTGGCAGCTTTGCGCAGAGCGCCGCTTTCCGCCGCGCTTTTCGGGGTGCGTACCGGCTGATGCAGAAAGCGTCCCAATGTTGCCTGGTAAGAAGACCAGCCGCTGCCGTCTTCGGCGAAGCTCTGAAATATCTGCCTGCATTGAGCCAGCTTGGCGTCAATATTGTCTGCGTAGTGCAGGGCAAAGGCTTCGGCGGTCTGGGGCAACTGGGAGGCGCCGTACTGATGTTCGCCGTGATGGCTGAGGATGAGATGCTTGAAATGGCTCACCAGTTCGGGTTCCAGGCCGGACTGCTGCAAAAACGGTTCAAGGCGTTCCAGACCGAGGAACGTGTGGCCGAGCAGACGCCCGTCATCAGAATACTCGTTGGCGAGTCCGCCGGTGAGTTCCCATATTTTGCCGAGATCGTGGCAGACGGCGGCGGCGAACAGGATCTGGCGATCCAGCTCAGGATAGTGATCGGCCATACGCAACGCCAGTCCGGCAACGGACAAGGTGTGCTCAAGCAGGCCGCCCACATAGGCGTGATGCACGTTTTTTGCCGCCGGCGCCGTCAGAAGGCGGGGGCGGATGTCCGTATGCTGCAGCACAGCCTGCACGAATTTTTTCCAGGCTGTATGGGTGAGTTCCTGGCGGCAGAGTTGCTCCAAATCCTCCAGCATATCCTGGGCCGGCCTGGCGCTTGCGGGCAGAAACAGGGCAAGATCACACGCCGCCGTATCTTCCGGGGAAAGCGGACGCAGCCGGTCTATGGCAATCTGCGCCTGATCGCGGAACATGCTTGAACGCCCTTGCACCTCAACGAATTGCCCGGCCGCCAGTCCTGTGTATTCCTGGCTTTGCGGGCTCCATATCTTGGCTTCGAGCGATCCTGAGGCGTCTTTGAGCTCCAGCCGCCAGAAAGGGCCGTTGCGGGCCTGCTGGAGCGATGCCGCTCCCAGCAGAAAAAGCGAATCCACATCGTCGTTGAAACCGATATCTTTGATAAATTGCGTTTTTTTCATATTTCTGCCACAAAAGGGTGTTGCATAAAGCGCATACATAGGAGTGTCGCCCTGTTTGCGCCTCTTTGTCAATGCGCGTACAGCAGGCGCGCCTTCAGGCGATCGAAATTTTTTGCCAAGGAACTCATATGCGGATTTTGCTGACCAATGATGACGGCATCCAGGCTACGGGGCTCGCGGCCATTCACGACGCCCTGCTGGAAGCCGGCCACACCGTGCATGTGGTGGCGCCGGTGACGGAACAGTCTGCCGTAGGGCACGCGCTGACCGTGTTTGTCCCCCTGCGTGTGAAGGAATTCCGCAAAAACGGGTTTTTCGGCCACGGCGTCTACGGCACCCCCACTGACTGCGTCAAGCTGGCGCTTTCGCGTCTCTTGCCGGAAAAACCCGATCTGGTTGTTTCGGGCATCAACGCCGGTCCCAATGTGGGGCCGGACATCTTGTATTCCGGCACAGTGGCCGCCGCCACAGAAGCGGCGCACCTGGGCTTTCCGGCCCTGGCGCTGTCCATGGAAGACTTCAGGATCACGGACGCTCAGGATCAGGCCCGCCATGCCGCCGGACTTGCCGGGCGCATAGACTGGAAGCGCCTGCCGCCGCGCCGCGTGGTGAACGTGAATTACCCCAACCTGCCCATTGCGCGGACCAAAGGCTTACGCGTCTGCCCACAGACCAAAGCTGTTTGGCAAGACTGCTACGATGAACGCACGGATCCTCGCGGCAATCCCTATTGGTGGCTTCAAGGCGAAATTCCCCCGGAAACCGTGGATGCCGGATCCGATAGGGATTTGCTCAGCCGAGGGTATATCACCCTAACGCCTCTACGCTTTGATTTCACGGATTTGGAAAGCCTGGGACTTTTTGACGGCATTGCGGACTAAGCGAATTGCCGCCGCACCTCTTCCCATTCCGGCGTGAATGTGCTAGGACTCAGGATACAATCGTCCATTTTTTCCATCTTTGACAAGGAGTATTGCCATGCCTCTGGTCGGACCCAAAAACATGTTCGAGCGCGCCTACAAGGAAGGCTACGCCATCGGCGCGTTCAATGTGAACAACATGGAAATTGTTCAAGGCATCATGCAGGCGGGCGCTGAGGAAAATGCGCCGCTTATTCTTCAGGTTTCCGCTGGCGCCCGCAAATACGCCGGACAACCCTATCTGATGAAACTGGTGGAAGCGGCCCTGCAAGAAAGCGATTTGCCGGTGGTGGTGCATCTGGATCATGGCCCTGATTTCGAACTTTGCAAGGCCTGCATCGACGGTGGTTTCACCTCGGTGATGATCGACGGTTCACACCTGTCTTTTGAGGACAATATCGCAGTCACAAAGAAAGTTGTGGAATACGCCCACGGCAAGGGCATATGGGTGGAAGCCGAACTGGGCAAGCTGGCTGGAGTGGAGGAGCACGTCAGCTCCACGCATTCCGTGTATACCGATCCGGATCAGGCTGTGGAATTTGTCCAGCGTACGGGCTGCGATTCTCTGGCTATCGCCATCGGCACCAGCCACGGCGCTTATAAGTTCAAGGGAGACGCGCAGCTTGACTTTCCGCGCCTGGAAAAAATCAGCAAACTCCTGCCGGGCTACCCCTTGGTGCTGCACGGCGCGTCTTCGGTTCCTCCGGAATTTGTGGAGATGAACAACAAGTACGGCGGCAAAGTCGGCGGCGCGAAGGGTGTGCCTGAAGACATGCTGCGCAAGGCGGCGGGGCTTGGAGTATGCAAAATCAACGTGGATACGGATATTCGCCTGGCTCTGACTGCCTGCATTCGCAAACATTTTGTAGAACATCCGGAAGATTTTGATCCGCGCGCCTATCTGAAGCCCGCCCGTGAAGCGGTCAAATTGATGGTGCAGCGAAAGATCCGCGATGTCATGGGTTGTTCAGGCAAGGCGTAGCGCTGCCTGTACCCCTGCCAAAACGGCTTGAAGTCGGGGGTCTGACCTGTGAGAAGTCAGACCCCCGCATTGTATCGAAAATTATTTTTTGGCCGGCGCCTTCGGGGCCGCCTGCGTAGCGTTCTGCGAAGGGGGCGCCGCCGGCGCGATGGGCGCAGGTTGCGCGGAGGACGATGCGGCGTCCGTTTCCGGTTCAATGGGCTTGAATTCCACTTTCGTCTTGTTCACTTCATGAATCACCGCAGTGGTGATGTCTGCCGCCGGACCATAGGAA
>Ga0123357_10002824_pt1 | contig 19604 bp, 15 predicted proteins | sample TergutEmb28metaG_FD_89873 | JGI IMG/M metagenome (GOLD analysis project Ga0123357, IMG submission 89873) | Embiratermes neotenicus P4 segment gut microbial communities from Petit-Saut dam, French Guiana - Emb289 P4 | ecosystem: Host-associated > Arthropoda: Insects > Digestive system > Gut ...
GAGGCGTATACAGGATTTTGGTGGGGAAACCTGAGGGAGAGAGACCACTTGGGAGACCCAGGCCTAGATGGGAAGATAATATTAAGATGGATCTTCAGGGAGTGGGATGGGGGGCATGGACTGGATCGAGGTGGCTCAGGATGGGGACAGGTGGCGGGAAATTGTGAATGCGGTAATGAAACTTCGGATTCCATAAAATGCAGGGAATTTCTTGACTAGCCGAAAATCAGTTAGCTTCTCAAGAAGGACTCCGTGGAGTAAGTAAGTAAGTAATTGACATGGAATAGTAAAGGTAAATTTGTCTCTTTACACGCTGCGAAGGCATGTGTGTGTGTGTGTGTGAAGGTATATCTGCACTCATTCTTGACCTCGGCATTATATGGAGGCGAGTCGTCCTCTCGCCACGGCTGCTGTATCCCCGGAGAGCGAGAATCGTGTGCTTGTTGAATAGGTGGCCCGTAATTGGATGGTTGGTGTGCGTAAAAACATGCCAAATCTGATTTAAGCTAATGGGCGGTTTTATAATGAACCGATTTGAGGATCTAGATCAGTTCAAACAACCTTTTGTTGCTCAGGGGTCATTTGGAAACCTCCATATCGAGCGCGGACCACAAACCGGTGTTGAACAGAGCATTACATTTGCAAGGAAAATTTTTATATTCAAGAATTAAAGGACTAAAATTACCGTCAGTTAATTATTAGTAAAAATTAATGTCATGATTAATTATAGCTTAATTTTTGGAGCTTACATTGTTGTTTAAGAATGGAAGGGCGTCAATTAGAAGCTTGCCTTGTTCTTTTGTCAATGATTTTTTTAAGAAATTTACGAAATTCTATTCCATAAAGTTCTAATTGAAATACATGTGCATTTTGTGTTATCAGAACATACTTAGAACTAGAAGAGTAAGGAGGATGGTGGAGCTTACCATTCCGTATTTTTCTCACTCCTTCCAATGTAAAGTTTCCAACATAAAATGTCTGACCATGCAACATCTACGAATCGCATTACAGCTTTTGCTTGCTACATTTAACTATGCATGCGGAGTTCACCAAATTGCCAAATAGAACCGTCTTACATTCTGATGGGGGAACATTAGTTAAAGGCGTTCAAAACTATCGCGAGACGCAGACGTAACTCTGGCGGGCCAGATGTGACCTGGTGGCCGCGGGGTGCTCATTACTGATTTAGGTATGTCTGTGATCTCTACATACACGCTTCCCGACTTTCCCCGGGGTTCCGTTCCGACGACCAGGTCGTAAATCGCAGTACGGTTGCCATTCATCGCAGTTTCCCGGGACAATCCCGGTTTTGTGGGCTGTGAAGTCCCTCAAAATTTGGTTCGCGTCACCAGATATCCCAGGGTTTGCCAAGACATACAAGTACGATATACCTATTAATGCGTACGAACATTCTGACTTTCCCACAATGCGAGGGGACATCTACCGAAGTAGGACATCCATCAACCAGCGACTAACAGGAAGGAATAGGAGAGGGAGAGGAAGATGTGGTTTATTAATTACGGAACCTGGTTTGAAATTGGGAAGGAGGAGGAACTGATATGCAAAGAAAAATAAACGAATGTAATTTGTTCCTTTTTGGGTAATTCCCCGACGCCTGAATTCTAATTGCCGACGTTTCGGAACTCACTATCGGTTCCATCTTCATAGGCAGGTGAATGAATTAAGCGAACTGAATAATAATAATAATAATAATGTTAGTTGTTTCTGTGTGTCATAGTTTTCTACCAGAGTTTTCTGTTGCCGTAGTAACATTACGAACACGAAAATAACAAAGACCAAAACAACATCGACTCGTACGCCTGCGCATTTTATCACCCATTCGCGGGGTTTACCGGTTTGTGTTGTCAGTCGATGGCGTCGTGGGTCGACGAGCGTCTGCATTTTGCCGTTTCAACTTCGGGAATCGAATTAGGCCGGATACTAATAGTTCATAAATGCACTGCTTCATTTTCGCAGTCCATAAGTTGGAAACATTACTTCTATTTGTACAATTTCGATGTATCCCCATATGGTAGACCTAAACAAGTTTGTGGAACCGTCTTGATTTTGACCAATTTGGTTTATTTTAAGAATCAGTTTATGTAGTCAAGATCGCCTTCTGTGGTATACTCAGATTTGGATGGAAGTTCAGAGATAAGCACATTTTATGTTAGGAATGTTCTGATTATGGTTTTGTGCAGTGAGACGTCTGGTAGTTTGGTAGATGGTATTAATGTTTCGGATGAAGCCTTTTTTTCCATCTTCAGGGCATATAGTAATTTTAATTTACTGTAATTCATTGTAAGGACAACTTGAATACCTTAATGGACTTCTGCGTAAGTTTTGTGAGTCCCTTGAGAGATTTGGTGATACTTGAACCAGTTCAATGGTTCTACTGGTTTTATACATGCAATGCATCGCGGAAGTTCATTTGCGGAAACCCAGTTTAAGAGTAAATTACCCCAGTGCTCAAGTGAACTTGTAACTTGAATATGGAGGCAGTCGGTATTTTTAAACGCTGGTAAAATTCTACCGGCGTACACGCGTCGCATCTCGGAAGACCGTATTGCTCTTTGTTTTAGTACGTTTGAAAACGCGTCATCCCAGTTTTTCATCATGCGTGCCTAGAGACCTGATATCGGAAGGTGATCCTCCAGCGCTGTTGACAGACGCAACCATACTCGTATTACGGTGACGGAACGTGGTATAATTGCGAATGGTACGCAATACCCGGTTAAAATTATGCCTACAAGTGCATCACTGATACGACTAGAAGTTTTACACCGCCATTGAGCCAGTTCAGCCCAGTTCACATAACGAAAACCTTTTGTCTCGGTCGTACTCAGTGTATGAATACGTACTCACCTTTGAATAGTTAGTAACTGCATTAAAGTAATCAGTCGCATCTCCTTTCGATTCTAATAACCCGTCTCTAAAACAAATCTTAAGGCTATTCAATTTTTCCGACCTTTTAAATGAACGTTTCCCAAGAGGCTTCCCCTCTTAAAATTCTGTATGCATTGTGATTTCGTCTGTGAAAGCCCAGCCTTAGATTTCACTGTTTTAATACTAGGCGACTTGTAAGTCTAGCCTATAAATCTTTGTGCAGTACCTTAACTCTCCATTTATTTATTCTTTGTAGGGTGCTATAACATTCGTGCACTTTGTTTTCCAACACGTGTTTTTCATGTTGTTTCCTGACAGTAAGAGACGACTTTACACACCCTTGCGGAACAAATGACAAAGTTATTGTTTTGGAAGTAGGCGTGGTAACAGTTTTAAAAATTAATAATAACTGCCATTTAACATAACCAAAATATGACGAAACTATAAAAAATCATACATTAAATAGTGTGTAGAAAAAACAGTAACAACTTGTACAGTGCGTAACTACCAGAGAGCTATATGAGAACATAGCCAATAACTACATATGAAGTTTTATAAATTTTAATTACTTCTTGTTTTGAATATAGGTACTTTTGCATGAAACGATATATAAAATATTCTAATAAATTTTATATTAGGTGCAATTCCTGTTTTTGTTCAAACCTTCAATATTCTCCCACTCAATAACAAGTCTTCTAGTGCCGCCGAATCATGTCAGAAACCAAAACTTAAGTAAATGGGGGATAAGTGTATTTACGGGTACTGAGTTGGCATATTATTGACATTACATCGTTCTGACACCGATTATAATACTTTCAAGCCCCACTGTCCTTTAATTTCGCCACACTTGTTTGTTAGTACTTGTCTTCGGAAGACCGCGGTACTCGATATTCTGGAACACGACGGTGGTGTAGGTGTTTTAAAACTGTGTATAACGCATGAACAGGAACGATATGATACCAAGTCTCCGGAGTAGTGTCTTCCCTGAACGGCCTGTTTATGTAAGAGTTGAAGAGCCCGAAGGTCATCCTGTGAACTTCTTTATTGAACCAGTTCAGTCCAATTCACACAACAGCAATTGAATCTCATGGTTTAATACATTGCCATTCTCCCATATTAGTGTGTGTAAAATGTGCTGTTATTGTTTTCCGTGAGTTTGACTTCAGTGTGTTTCGAATGAATGATACGCTGGTATTAGGTTTCCACAGTAGAGAAGACTTGTATAGTGCTTCGTACGTCCTGATACTTGATGTTCTTCATGCTGCAGGTTATGAATGAAAACCGACACTGCATTGTTGCAGCAGCAACAAATAAGAGCAAAGTCACAGTTGTTCCGTGTTGTTTACTTTACTGTATACTTGCATTCGGCGTAATCGGCATAGTGGCTAGTCTACGGGCTGGGCGATCCGGGGTTCGGATCCGGGCAGGGATAACAGATTTTTCTCTTCTCCACAACGTTCAAACCGGCTGTTGGGCGAACCCAGCCTCCTGCTCAGCGGGTACTGGAGACTCTTTCCGCGGAAGTAAAATGGCCGGAGTATGAGGTTGACCGCTGTCTTCCATGTGGTGGCGATGTTCAGAATGATTGGAGCTATTCCAGCGCTCCACTAATACCTTTATGCCGTATGCAGGGAAAACGTTACCCGTTTTAGACTTTCTTAATGATTAACACAGTGATTTATATCCACGTGAAGGCAAGAGAACCAAATAGAAAATTTCGCGCAATACAATTTTTCATAAACGGAAGAAACTGTATACTCTTGTGTCCGTGTTTAATGACCGGTCATTACGCGGTGCATATTTCAATAGTATTGCCAGTGTTCTTGGATATACATAAATTAGGTGTAAAATAAGAGTGAATCTAGTAGCAGGCAACTTGTTTTGCAGAACTTCGTACTTCGAATAGACTGTTCACGTTACGAACACTGACGTCACTGTATTGTATTCGAACTCTCTATTTTTAGTTTCTTCCAACAAATCCGTCACGGATAATTTAATTATCAAATACATGGACTTTCTTTATCCTGTATGTCCTGTACAGATATGTAACGCACTTTCACCGGGTTGAGTGAACCAGCAAATAAAAGGGCTGATATACGTTATCTTCGACGACCACACCTATCAATTATACACGTACCCGTATCATCGTCCAACGTGTGGTATCAGTTGCCAGCAATTAACACCTAGTGACTGACAAAGTAAATTGAGCGTGCGATACTGTGTTCTCTAGAAATTAAAAGTAACGTGTCTGCTGCAGTGTGTTCAGAAATGTGCGATGAAGCCTCTTTGAGAAGCTCAGCAGTTAGTTGTGCAGACCAGTTGACTCCCAAATTAAGTGACTACAAGTCGTATAAGCCTATTGTGTCAGCACTACAGCATGTTTATGGTGGTTGGAATAGCGTTGAAACGTGTTTTCGTATTACCGAAATAGTATGCAATACTCCGTAAAGAGGTTCGTCATGTAGTAGGAACAACTCTGCACATGAGAGGCGAATCCACCAGTCGGATATATATATATACACATACATACATATGTGTGTGTGTGTGATACGCTGCGATGACGTGGTGACACGTGGAATCGGACTCGCATATATCCTGTAGTGCATAGGTTGTATCCCTTTATTTCGTAATAATGCGCAAGTGTTCATGTGTGTCTTCCGGAATAAACTTTAGGGTTCAGTGGATGGAGAAATATTGACATTCTGGCTTGAATACGAAGTTCTGGGTGTTGTGTATAGACAAATGTACTGGTGGTAACGTAGGATATCACAATGTCTTTGTCTCATCCGTCTACTGCTAGCGAAAATATTCCGCTCGCCGTTCGCTGGCGTAGCAGAGCGAACAGCGATGGAGGAATTTACCGCCCTATTAACTTGAAGCGCAAGAAACATGTTTCATCAGCTTTGCTTCATAATCGTACGTTATCAGAGGTGGGTCAGAATTTAGTACTGAGCTAATTAATGTTTGTTCTTGTCTGAATCATTGTAGTGCGATGTCTGGGTAAATCTAGCTTCAGAAAGAAATATATTTCAGACCCGGACACTACCCGAATGACACAACCGAATTCACGTATAAAGATTACTGCATTCAGGAATCTGATGCCACGAAATTTGGTAGATAGTGGGTCTATTGAGGTGCAGAGGAATCTACGACTACCTCAGCATAGGTGAACAATGTTGAGTATCCTCCTACGGATTCAAGTAAGGCTGTTTGTCTCAAGGATATAGACCTAGATTAAGGTGGATGGATGATGTCGAATTTGACTGGAGGTATATGGGTGTAAAAGGATGGAGAACAAGAGTTTTGGACAGAATAGAGTGGGCATCTGTCGCACGGGAAGCCAAGGCCAAACTTAAAGGATTATAGTGCTGAATAATAATAATAATAACAACAATAATAATAATAACTTGGTAACCAACCTTAAGCTGCCACCTGCTACTCATGATGTGGAAACCAAGCGTTGAAATATTTCATATAAATTCAAGCATTAATCGAAAGGCCACAAAATGTACTTAAAGAATATGATAATGCGTATGTTAATAGTTAATTGATTTTTTCATTTCATTTGAAAAATATAAATACTTACGCTGTTGTAGTGAAATAAACGAAATTATAGGTGCAAATTTTGTGAGTTAATATGCGTCCTGCACATGGCGGCTGAGTCTTCTGTTCCTTTTCTTTGTCGTTGGAGACTTACTACTACTTAGTTGATTCCCACTCATGGAAGCTTCGGAGAACCTACCATATTTTCACTGATTTATACTCGTCAGGTAATCTTCCTTTGTTAGACCTAGCTCACGACGACCCCTGCTGTCAGCATTATCTTTATTTTTTTTCGTGGACTGATAATGGCATTTCCCCTGGGTACCACTAAGTAAACACTAAGATGTTTTCGCTTCTTCCTTCTCACTTTCTGTCACAAGTCGCTGCTTGCTGCAGCAGGGAAGAAGGGCACTGTTCCTTTCTTACTTGGTTCTGACGATAAATATTTTGCTACTGTAATTTTCACGTATTTGTGAGATAGTGCATTCTGCAGATCGCTAGTAGTGGACTAAAGTCAGTGGAGGAGTGCAGTGTCGTGTTATTCCGTTAAAGAATATTGCTCGTCGTGTTTACCAAGGATATTGTATTGTTTTTATTTTAAGTGCCCGGACTGCTGACATTTTAATCCTCGCTTTGAACTTCCTTCTACGTCATCATGATGTGTTCTTATCTTTCTTCATCAGTGATGGACACTTCTAGCTTGAAGAAGTTGTGGTATTCGTCATGAATTACTACTATAAGTGTTTTGGGCATGAACGGACGCTGCTTACAGCCATGACGTGCAATTCGGTTTGGACCAGTTGTGTGTGGAAGCTGATTTCACTGCATGGGAAGACTTCTACTGCAGTGGAATCATTACAGTGGGTCCAATGTTTTGTGTGTTTCTGTTAGTGTTGTGCTATCAGTCTTTTTTTGTTTACTATGATATGACTTTTATGTGACTTCCTGCTGGTCAGTCTATTTTAGACATCAGTTCATTGGCAAAGTGTTTAGTGATCCCAGGAAACTTGTTTATTAGCTATAAATGCAGAGGATGTCATGCCAGTGCTCTGGGTTTTTCTAGCCACAACTTGCTTCAGTATTTTTGTCTCTTCAGCGGGATCTCATTCCCTTATCAACATCTACACAATGGATTGGTCCCCGTCTATATCAACGTCAGCATCTAGCTCTAGCAGCGGGACACGAAGTGCTGTACGCGTGTCACAGGTCCGTAGTAGCAGGCAGAGCTTGTGCCGTGCTTCGGAAGCGGCTCCTCTTATGCTCAGCAGTTTCCCACCACCTAGAAGTTACGGCAGCCTCCTCACTTACTACCGATTTATCAGAAATGGAAGCGTCGCCGGTAATATTCAGGTACTGCATGTTGCTAACGTAGTGTCTTCTTTGTCGCACGAACCGATACGCTCCATGACGTTATTACCGTTTGTTGAGGTCGGTTAATTACACAGATGTTCTGTTTTAAAACTGCAGTAGGTTATCAAGGAAAGTACGTTTTATAAGTACTGCACCGTTACTTTATGACTCCGAATTTATTGGCTATTTCAGATGTTGTTGGCCTATTTATAATATCTGTGTACCGTTCGTTAATAGTTTTTTCATATTCTGTGTAGAAACCAAACATTATAATACGGGTGTGATACTTAGTGTTCCTGGCTAAGGGACAACATCGATAGGAGGAGCATATTTAGACCTAAGAAAGCGAAAGGAAGTGGAATTTGGAAAGAATATAAATACTAGAAGCTTCATAATCTGAACGCTTTGCTTAATGTTACTGGTGTGATGAACTACGCACGACGAGACCGATGACGTATGTAACGTGGGTGGGGGAGAACCTCGAAGAAGACCTAGGTTGCGACTGGAGATAATATGGATCTTCGAGAATAAGTTGCGAGCGTTTGGGCCGTATTAAACTGATTCTTGATAGGGTTCAGTATCTGTTGTAGTTGGAAGAGTAATGGACGTTTTGAGTTCCATAATTTCTTGACAATCTGAGTAACTCTGACTTTCTAAAGAAAGGTCCTGCACCATGAATTTACAGAATACCTTTGCCAGATATATGTGTTTGAAATGATCCATGATTAAATTGAGTATACAAGTAGACTACATGCGAAAACCCGTTTTCCCAAAGTATCCATTTTATGAAGTGTTATTGTGGTTTTATGTACATACAAAATTGATTCTTAATTTTCTTTACGCGTAGGGATGTGAATTAAATATGAAAAGAATAAAACTGTATGAGTAACCTGGGTGCCTTTCTGTTACCACTGTTGTTAGTACAGTTTCGTTAAAGATGTTACAATTTTGGCGGTAAGCACAGATGGAGAAACTGCATTGGAAAGGACTGTTTGGGAGACCAAAGGATGGATTGGTCGATAATATTAAGATGACTCTAGGTAACTGGTCAGTGTTCAATAGCTGCCCCCCCCCCCCTTTTAGGCACGTTCCCAAACTGCGAAAAGCGACTGTTACCTTCGTCATGTTTGTCCGCCCGCCCGCCTGTCTCTCCTTCCGCATGCAACAACTCGGCACACACTGAACGGATTTTCATGAAATTCGATATTTATGTATTTTTCGAAAATCTGTCCAGAACGTTCAAGTGTCATCAAAATATGATAAGAATAACGGGTGCTTACATAAAGACCAATATGCATTTTTAATTATATCTCGCCTAGTTCTTCAAATGAGGAACGTTTCAGAAAAAAATTGTAGAGAAAATCAGAACACACATTTATGCTCAATAACTTTTTTTCCTCTCAAAAATCGTGCCTTTTATGAGATAATGTGGGAAAATATTGCAGCGCAGGACAGGCCACAGATGACATAATACGGCGCATCGGCTTTGCACGCTAGATAGCTAAGGCTACACACACACACACACACACACACACACACACACACACACACACAAACACAAACACACAATATGTAATACTTATTGCTTTTCCACTGCAACAATGATTACACGAAAGCGCCTCAATGTTGCGTTATATGCACATCGCCTATTTTGTTGCTGATGACTTCGGATTCTAATGTATCACATTGTTATACGCATGCGACGCCTGTATGTGTAACTAAGGCATGATCCCCTTCGATGTTGTACGAAGGTTTCGACCGATGTTGCATTGTTGGACTCGGTGTAATGTTAGCTCAGGGATGCATGTGGTTTGCGGACATTTGTTTTGTGAACTTTTTTTTTTAGGCTTATCCGTTTTCCGGATGTCGAGAAAAGTTGGCAGTATATATGAAACACACCTTTCGTTTGTAACTGCTTAATTTCGCATAATGTAGTAGAAGTTTTTGCAGCTACAGTATTCAGGTTTTGTAAATATGACAGTGAGTTGTTAACGTAAACTTGTCGTTTAAGCATGCAGGGCACACGTAAGGCGTGAACGTGGCACTGCTGGTTTATTCATCAAGCAATTAGTATTATTAGTATTGCCTCCGCTTTGTACCTACTCCATGGCGTGCTTTCTTTACATTTCGAGTTGTCAATTACACCTGTGGTTCCCTGGCAATGATTTCAACAGTAATTGTGTCTGTGCCCTTGTTAACTAAACATACCGTCAATAACTGACGCCCATCCTCCCTCCATGGTTCGTGCCTTTCTTTAATAATTTCATATTCAGGTATCAATATATTCGTTGTAGTACGTTGATGTCACAAAGCATACTCCTACGTTGTTGTTCCTGTTCCTGAAGGGGGATCTCGTGGTTGTCCTCAGCGCTGCCAGGGGATCTTAAGATTGTGTAATGGAATGTGCCACTGTAGCTTATTTTCTGGCTGAGTCTTCATGAACCTGTTTTCCGTGATCATGTAGTGTAAGCGAGACTGAGAAGCAAATGTCATGAAAACTGCGGTAATCTCTCGGTTTAAATAGCACATGCAACACCAACAAATGCACTATTCTATAATTTATGTGTACGGTCTTGTACATAGCTCATACATATTTCGGAGCCTGCTATACCTTGGGTACCGGGTCTTTCCAGGGTCTGAAGCGGCCGGGGCTTGGCGTTGAACACCCACCCCCCACCTGGCGCCGAGGTTAAAGAAAGAGTATAGCTATACATCTATTCCCCTTCTGGGCCTCCGTGGCCTGTTCTAGGGTGAACTTTACCTTGAGTTTCACTAATCTACATGTTTCGGCGGTGTTGTCTCACCATCTTCAGGGAGTTTCCACCAAAAGTCCTTTAAAACGTACAGCAATAAACTAGATCACAATAAACACGCGTAGGTTGTGGTATCAATAGTGCAGAATTTTGCAGGCTTTGGTTAAAATTAGCTATTATAATATAATATAATATAATATAATATAATATAATAATGTTGGTAAAACTGTATTAAACCATAGTACAGTTTATACATCTGTAACGCATTTTTAATGTGAGAGTGGCGATCTCCTTCTTTTGCAGTATTCACGCGTAATTTTTCCTCTATCCGTGTTTACAAAAGGCCCGATGATGACTGGCAGTTATAGCCGAAAAATGTAGCCGCGAATAAATTGATAAAACCTGGTTTTATGTGCGACTTATTTAATACATATGCTTGTGATTTGTTAACACCAAGGGGGTTGTCGCATCTTAAAATGAATATAGAGGAACACAGAGAAAAAGAGCGCGCGCGCGCGCGCGCACACACACACACACACACACACACATACACACACACACATACACACACCATTGATAACAAACTGTTAGTTGACTGTCATTGTTATAATTAGGATGTGACAATAACAACGATCATTTCTTATCTGTGAGTGTAGCCTACCAGTAGTAGAAGCACTAAGTTATTAATATGGTTTATTTGACTATACGTAATTATCGTCATTCGAATGGTCCAATTACTGAGTCATTCGAGAAGCGGTTGTGACGTATCTTGATGTCCTTCAGGAATTGACGTACACAGCGAGAAGTCTGTTGGAATTTCAATTTCGGCCCGAAACTGGAATCCGGGACTTTTATATTTCAGACATGCTTTTTTTTTTTTGTGTCATTTAACATCAAGGATAACGACGCACTGAAGTAACATAGAGCCGACTTGGAATGTATGTGCATGCAAACAGCGGTGCAGCGTGATTTCCTTATGCAACATACGCACATGCGTGTGGTTGAGATAGTACGGTTGTGATCCGACTAGCGTAGTTGGCGGGTGGGTGTGCAGCAGGATATACGATGTTTGTACTTAGTACTGGACTCTGACACTTCGTCACTGAAACTGTCATTGTGACCGTAATATACAAACAGGTCGAATGATTTATTTATTATCCAGGCCAACAAACGCACAACATATATATATATATATATATATAAAACAATATTTCGTATTTTGCAAGTCCTACTACATGTGGCACTGCACCCGCATCATCTTCAGGGAGTCTTGTCCTACTTTGCTAAAGTCTTAAAAATCTCAGAGTTACACACTCAATAAAATCAGTAGATTAAAATGTTTACATATGTGATCGTTATAGTTGATGATTATATACAATCTGTGAATTGTTGTGAGCTGTCAACTGTTATAATTACAGAACATGTAAATTGTTGGCTTGGTGGCTGTGTATACACTCTGGATTGTCTTATAGGTGTAATCCCTATATTGGGGTTTACTATATGCGGGTATGATCAGAATTATATTGAGTTTGTATGTTGTGTAGCTGATGTATATTATTGCTGTGTGGTTGATAGTTTTTTTCTTTTCTGCAAGATTACGGTATGTGCTGTATGTAAGTCATAAGCGTTTCATCGTGCTGAGTTCTCGCCTTTCTGTAACTGACACTATTTGTTTACACTTCCATTTCTCAGTAAGCAGACCAGGCATGGGAGGAATATAGTCTCCTATTTATCTTTGCTTATAAGTGGTCGCGCTAAGTGTTTATCGCGCGAGCACTGTGTGGGATCGAGTGCAAGATTAGACGCCTTGTGCTCCAGCTGCAGTCTGCAGAAGTATCTGGAACGGTAACCAGCAGATTTATATGAAGCTGGACGATCAGTGCTAATGTTAATGAAGGGATCCAAGATCCCGAGAATCGAACTCAATACAGTTCATTTGTATCAACATTATTCACTGTTTATGCCTAATAAACTCCAGTACTCTTGGCGTGGGGATTATTGCGAGTGTGTGCGGTCTGCCCAACTCCCCATCTTAACTGAAGTTCGAAATCCGTCCCTCCTGGAACAATATCCATGATACGTTCCCCACCGGAACCGCGCAGGATACAACAGAAATACTTGGTGTCAGATGCGAGGTTAAGACGAGAGGAGCCTGCACCTACGAGGTGGAGAGCAAGGGAGGCCAGCACCACTTGAGAGGTAGTCAGGGTTCCTAGAGAGAGCAGACACCGCCAGTTCAGGGTTCGAGAGTGAGCCGACACCACCGGTCCAGCGTTCGACAGAGAACCGACACCGCCAGTTCGAGGTTCCAGAGAGAGCCGACCACGGGGTTGAGGTGTACGCCAGCAGGAGAAGCAGCTCTGGTACATCGAACCTACCAATGCATTCTCGCAGTTTGAGTTCCCGAATTGCGGTGAGCATTAAGACCTGTAGAGTGAATGTGGACTTCATTAGTGTGGGGGAAGCTTTGAAGTTGGTACCACCGTTTAATGGAAATAAGCAGGAGGTACTGTCTTTCATTGGCATTGTAGATACTGCATTCGCCGTAATTAACCTCAGCCAAGAGGACATTTTGTATAAATTCGTGTTAACGCGCATTAGTGGAGAGCCAAGAACGGCAGTCGCAGGAACCTCAACAAATGGGCGCAACTTAGAGTTTCTGCAAAACGCTTACATAGAGAAACGAACCCTAGACTTCCATGGGAGTCAACTGTTTAAGGCCAGGCAAGGGAAGGGCGAAATGGTGGCGGAGTGGATCTACAAAATTCAGACCTTGGGGTCGCAGTTTCGCGAAGCCGCATTGCTAAATTGCAGTGCAGGGGCGAGAAAGGGCATATTGGATTTGTCAGACCGTTTACGCAACATTTGCTTCATTCAGGGACTAGTCTCCGATCGGAGTCATACGATAGTGCGAAGGCGTAATTATCAAAATTTCGACGAGATGGCCGATACTGCCCTCGTGGAAGAGAGCGCTGTAGAGTCCAAGCAAGAGAGATACCGGGCCGAAGGAGTGTTCGCGTATAGGTGTAGTAACTGCGGAAAACCGGGTCACAAGTAACAAGTGTTAGTAGCGAAGCAAAGGGGAAACTCGATTAAACCCTATTGTGTTTAGCGGATCTGGAGCCATAAGCCCGTTACCTATTTCCGGTATGGCGAGAAAGGTCATATAGCCCGAAATTGTCGGAAACCTCCGCGAAGAAAGGGAAGTGATGAGAAGAGTAGGATGTCGGGAAGCGAGGTAAGACGGCCGGAGAGCAGCCACCCGGCCGTTTCAGAAGGCTGCGTGAATATGAAACGTTTTGACTATTTTACCTTGGAACTAGATGTGAGCCATGGACATAAGTTATATTTCTTGGTAGACGGCGGAGCAGACATGAGCTTAATTAATAGCTATACATTGTTGGGGACAGCTGAGTTTGATTTAAAGATCAGGGTACGCGTAAAGAGTGTAGAAGGATCCGTCATTGAGACCCATGGCAGCATAGAGACTCGGATATGGGAAGGAGGGATAGATATTCCCTTTCGTTTCCAGCTAGTAAGTCAGCAAGTGGAGCTAAAATGAGATGGTACCCTAGGACGTGGTTTTTTGAAAGTAATGCAAGCCTGTATTTGCTACTATTAACGATCCTTACCGAAGCTGGAAAGCGGAGCACATCAGGAAGTAGGGGTAGGTAAGCTAACCCTCCCCGCGAGGACTGAATTAATAGTACAATGACCAGTGAGCGCGGGATCGCGTCCAGGAGAGGACCTGGTAGGAAGGGCAGAAATAGCAGCAGGAGTATATTTGGCCGAGAGGCTAGTTAAAAGTAAATAACGGTCACATTATTAACAGCATTCTGAACACTAGAGAACAGGACGTAGAGTTACCCAACCCTGTAATCAAAGTGGTAGAGCTGAGAGATCGCGGTATGGTTGAGACATCAGTGATAGGCGTGCCAGAGCAGGAGAAAGGTAGGGATGATCCGGGCCAAAGTAGAGGAGGAAGGGTTATGGCCAAACTGAGGACCGATCATCTTAACAGGGAGGAGAAGTCACTCCATGAGCTGTGTTTTGATTACCAATATGTTATTTTCTTGCCAGGGGACAAATTAAGCTGCACAAACGCGGCCATGCACACTATAGAGTTGGAGCCGGGGGTTACCCCCATAAATACACGACCCTACCGACTACCCGAAAGCCAAAAGGAAGAGGTAGACCGACAAGTGAAGCAGCTACTTGAAGATGGGATTATAGCGAAAAGCGATTCCCCGTGGAACAGCCGCTTCTTAGTAGTACCCAAAAAGGTGGGCCCAAATGGGAAACGAAAATGACGCCTGGTGGTAGATTTTTCGCAAATTGAATGAGAAAACTGTTGGGGATGCTTACCCCTTACCTGATATCACTGAAATATTGGACCACTTGGGTCAGTCTAAATATTTTTCATGCCTAGATATGGTGATGAGCTATCATCAAGTTGAATTAGCGCCCGGGGAGGGACCAACAACTGCCTTCATCACCAAGCAGGGCTACTGGGAGTATAGAAGGCTTCCCTTTGGGTTAAAAACGGCCCCCGCTACTTTAAAAAAATGATGAATTGGGTATTGAGTGGGCTAACCGGTACGCGTTGTTTCGTGTATTTGGACGATATCGTCATCTATGCCAGATCGCTGGCGGATCACAATACCAAGTTACGAAAGGTGTTATCTAGGATGCGAACGTACAGGCTGAAATTGCAGCGTGATAATTGTGAGTTTCTCAGAAAGGAGGTATACTATTTGGGTAACCAAATAACCGAGACCGGAGTAAGGCCGGACCCCCAAAAGGTAGCGGCAGATCAGTTTTCCACACCCACTACCGCGAAACACCTGAAAAATTTTATGGCATGTTTAGCCACTATAGGCGGTTCATCCCGAACTGTGGTCGAATTACGTCGCCACTGTACAAGCTCCTAAAGAAGGATGCTAAGTTTGTGTGTACCGAATCACAAGAGAATGCTTTGCAACATCAGAAATCTGAACTGATTAGTCGCCCTATTCTACAATATCCTGATTTTTCAAAGGAGTTCATGCTAACAACCGACGCTAGTAATTCAGGACTGTGTGCTATGTTGTCACAAGGGCCGGTCGGACAAGACTTGCCGGTGGCTTATGCCAGTGGAAGTTTAAACAACGCAGAAACCCATTACACGACTAACGAAAAGGAGCTGCTGCGTATTATATGGGCTACAAAATATTGTAGACCGTATATATACGGGCGAAAGTTCAGAATATTCAGTGGCCATAAGCCCTTGGTATGGGTCATGAATGTGAAGGACTCGGGATCAAGGCTACTTCGGTGGAGAATTCAGTTAGCAGAGTATGACTGCGAGGTCATAGGCTCGGGTCCCAGAATACTAATGCCGACGCCCTTAGCATGGTAGGTACTGTCAGTAAGGAAGATGACCGATCAGATGAGTTTGATTAGGACAGGAAGAAGCAGATCTTGTATGAATTTCATGACTGTCCTGTAGGCGGCCATAGAGGGATGAACAAAACCTACCGTGCGATTAAGTCACAATATTCCTGGCTGAATATGAGGCGTGAGGTTGAAGAATATGTAAAGCAATGTAGGAGCTGTCAGGTAAAGAAGATGGTAACCCCTAAACACAAGGCTCCGATGGAGATGACTGCCGAACATCCTTTTGACAAGTGTTACCTAGATATTGTGGACCCCTTACCTGTGACACAAGGGAACAACAAATAGATCTTAACATTCCAAGATAACCTAAGTAAATATGTGTTAGCCGTACCTTTTGATCAACAAGATGCCGAAACGGTAGCCAAAGCTTTTGTGGCGAACATAGTGTTAAAATATGGCACACCTAGAATTCTACAAACTGATCAAGGCGCTAACTTCATTAGCGAAGTATTTAGAAACACCTGCAAGATCCTTAAGATCAAGAAAATTCAGTCTACTGCGTTTCATCCCGAATCGCAAGGGAGTATTGAGAGGAGCCATCGTTTGCTAGCTGCGTACCTCAGATATTATGTAAACGAGGATCAGACCAACTGGGATGAGTGGGTTCCTTTCGCGACCTACGCGTACAATACCACGATACATTCCGCCACTGGATTTACCTCCTTTGAGTTGCTGTTCGGACGCCCCTTCACCTTACCCTCCGCTTTAAAGAAGCCGCCTGAACTTCAATATAATTATGATTATGTTTCCGACCTGAGAAGCCCATTGAAGACAGTTCATCACCACGCCCACAAGAACCTGATCGCAAATAAGGGTAAGAGCAGGGAACACTATGGTAAGACGTCACGGGAGATGAAATTGCAGGTAGGAGATACAGTTCTACTCTTTGATGAAACTGTACGCCGGTGTAGATCCCGCAAGCTGAGCGCCCTGTGGATAGGCCCGTACACTATAACAGATTAATAAGGTTAATGCTACGATAACTAAAGGTCGCAAAGTAACCAAGGTATACGACAACGGCTTGAAACCCTTTTACTGATTGAGGTTCGAAGATGGTAAGCACCGCGTGTTCGGTCTTTTTTTAGAGACGACGTCTTAACTCATCGTCCTAGTCACCTGGACGATGCTTACAGTAACAATGGGGAACTCCAGCAAGGAGATGAAATTTTAACGCCAATCACCTGGTGTTTATTTTGGGGATTTAGGTCACTCCACCTTGTAGACCACCGCACGGACAATAATAGTGTATGTCCCTTTACAGATAATGGCGAGCCAAACGTCACCAACCTCCTTGTACTTAAGATTACGATAGCGAAATCACATTGCCAAGGCATTGGACGCCTTGTATGCCACCCAGCGAACCCTTGACATTCAAGTGGACAACACTGCAGAAGCACAAAAGGGAATCCTACCACTACGAGTTTTATTGCCCACCTCATTACTGGATGCCTGACGAAGAGCAGTCTCCCGTTTCCCCCTGATACCACCCTTCCTATCCCATTGGATACAGACAGCACTCACCTGTTACACCAGCCTAGCGATATTCACGTACATCTATCCAGAACGTTTGGGATTCGTGATATCGATACCATCAACGCACAAGAGAACATTTAGTGTTTTAAGAATGATCGTTATACATGTACTCATGGATCAAGAAAACTTTCTGTATGTAGATGTAGGTAATTCTATATTGTGTGTAGATCGAGCCAGGAAAATTATGTTTTATTTCCCAGCCATTTGAGGTGTAAAATGGCTTCTCAGTAACCGGGGAGGTGTTGTATAGTTGATGGATATTATTGCTGTGTGGTTGGTAGTATTTTTCCTGCAAGATTGCGATACGTTATGCATGTAAGTCATAAGCTTGTTTCATCGTGCTGAGTTCTCGCCTTTCTGTAAATGATACTACTTGTTTACACTTCCATTTCTCAGTAAGCAGACCAGGCATGGGGGGGAATGTAGTCTCATTCTATTTATTTTTGTTTATAAGCGGTAGCGCTAAGTGTTTATCGCGGGAGCACTGTGTGGGATCGAGTGCAAAAGTAGACGCCTTGTGCTCCAGTTGAAGTCTGCAGAAGTATCTCGGACGGTAACCAGCAGCTTTATATGAAGCGGGACGATCAGTGCTAATGTTAATGAAGGGATCCAAGATCCCGAGAATCGAACTCAATACAGTTCATTTGTATCAGCATTATTCACTGTTTATGCCTAATAAACTCCAGTACTCTTGGCGTAGGGATTATTGCGAGTGCGTGCGATCTGCCCAACTCCCCGTCTTAACTGAAGTTCGAACTCCGTCTCTCCTGGAACAATATCCACGAAACGTTCCCCATCGGGACCGCGCAGGATACAACACGTAACCCTAATAATTTTTATAACTTTAACAAAGTAGAAGGGTAAGACTCCCTGAAGATGATGCGGGTGCAAAAAAAAATGTTGGGGTACTTGCGATATATAAAACGTTTATATATATATATATATATATATATATATATATATATATGATGTGCATTTGTTGGTCTGCGTAATCAACTGTACAAGATACACGGTACTTACATCAAAAGAGTTATTCAGTATATCCGCTGACACTGTTGTGGGGTATAACACCGTGTAATTTGGCGTAATAGCAGGTTACCAGCGTTTCGGAGGAACCTCCTGCCTCCATATTGTCTAGATGAAGCCAGCAGGTTTCTCGTCAATGGTCAAACAGTATCAGTCGAGGACTGCTTGACCCTTGAATATGGGACCGAGAGGTTGTCCCGAAACTTCAGCAACTACCAATCTACACCGCGTAACATCCCAGAAGAGCGAATATCTAATTTACACCGTGGCGGAATCCTGATATTTCTCAGCCTACGAAACTGCGCGATGTATGTGATTTGTTATGCGGCGTTATCGACCCCGAATAGAGTAGATGGCAGAATGGTTAGTGTGTAATGAATTGGAAAAGGTGTGAAGGGGTAGGTCGTGACCTAGTTCGAGGTACTGTCCCGGATTTTTTTCTGGAACGCCTGAAGAAACCCCCCTCCCCCCAAAAAAAACTCAGAATAGCCGGCGTCCGGCTTTGAACACAAGATTGATTCTCGCTCGAATTTGAAGGAGACGGCCGTGGCCCATTAGGGGTACTATCCAGACGTTTTCCTGGAGGAGCTGAGGAAAACTATAATTGAGGGTACCCGGTGACGCGACCGAGATACCACGTCGTCACTCAGAATGCTACAGCTTCATCACCGGCAACGCGTCAACCTCGTGCCTGAAATTTGGATGCAGTTCATCCCATTGTGTTGTGATAAATGAACAGCAATTTGTATATTACCACCAGACACGGCGGTTTTATTATTTGTATTCAACAATGCATGCTGCATGTTTCGGTCAATACGAACTTCTTCAGGTATAAATGTGCGTAATTTAGAAACAAGTGTCCTGCGTTGCAAATATATCACCGTTTGCGAGATCTCGTAAATTTTACAGTTGTCATAACAGTGAGGTATTACGTATTTTACCCTGTGTATCTCTTTGTTTCTAAAACTATGTTGCATTGCTTCTGTAATTGTTAAAATAATTTTTGCGCAAAATGTATTCCTTTTAACGTGTTGAATATTTAGTTTCCTGGTATATATATATATATATATATATATA
>Ga0123357_10002825_pt1 | contig 19594 bp, 13 predicted proteins | sample TergutEmb28metaG_FD_89873 | JGI IMG/M metagenome (GOLD analysis project Ga0123357, IMG submission 89873) | Embiratermes neotenicus P4 segment gut microbial communities from Petit-Saut dam, French Guiana - Emb289 P4 | ecosystem: Host-associated > Arthropoda: Insects > Digestive system > Gut ...
AGCTGTCACCGGAACACCGCCCAGTGTCAGCATCGGACCGGTTCCGCCATCGGCAGTGGTAAGATAGTAATGACCATCCGCAAGGACGAGATTGCCCTCAAGATTGGTGACCGGATCAGGTGTAGGCGTCGGGCTCGGCAGCGGACCAGGATTCGGGGTCGGTACCGGATCAGGTGTCGGAGTCGGAACCGGATCAGGTGTCGGAGTCGGAGTCGGAACCGGATCAGGTGTCGGAGTCGGAGTCGGAACCGGATCAGGTGTAGGCGTCGGAACCGGATCAGGTGTCGGGGTCGGAACCGGATCTGGCGTCGGAGTCGGAACCGGATCTGGCGTCGGAGTCGGAACCGGATCTGGCGTCGGAGTCGGTACCGGATCCGGTGTCGGCGTCGGTACCGGATCCGGTGTCGGAGTCGGTACCGGATCAGGAGTCGGCGTCGGTACCGGATCAGGAGTCGGCGTCGGTACCGGATCAGGAGTCGGCGTCGGTACCGGATCAGGATCCGGTGTCGGAACCGGATCAGGCGTCGGTGTCGGAACCGGATCGACCATGGACCTCAGATCACTCTCCGAGATCGCTCCGTCGGAGAACTGGTACAATTCGACATTTTTCGCTGTCGCCTCAGTAGAATATCTGTCCGCGAACGTGTACGTCGCCGTACTGGAATCATAGGAAATCGTATAATCCGACTGCTTCCCCTGAAAGACCACGGTATCGTAACCCGCTCCACCGTCGATCGTGTCAATACCATACGAGTCATACACCACGAACCGATCATTTCCAGTCGTCCCGGTCAATACATCATCACCCGGTCTATCGTAAACAACATTGTCGGTGACTGGAACATTGCCTACGGCTGTCCAGTTATTACTGTAGCTCCCATCTGTGCCCGTAAGAAAGCAGGAAGTGGAGCAATTCACCAGGTCGGCCACCGAAATGTCCGCCGGGCTATCCACACCCCACGGGTTATTAAGCGATACAAACTCACCGTTCGCCGTGGTGTAGACATTGGTTACCGTGTAAGCGTGGCCGTCTACAAGGCCGAGACCATCCCAGCCAGGCATGCCTTCTCCCGAAGCCCACAACTCTATCAATTTTCCAGAATCGAACTGAGATTGAAGATCTCCCAACTCATTGACGGAGCGCAATCCATCGTCACTGTTACCAGTCAACAATGCCGAATAAGGTTCCCCACCTGCATCAACTTGAAAATACGGTTCTCCAGTCCCGCCAAATTCCTGGTATCCACCACCCAGCTTCATATAGGCTGCTTCGATGATCGTCGGCCAAATGATGCGATCACCATCACTCTTATCGGTTACCCCACCCTCCCAGTCGAGGTTCGCAGCATTCACCGAGATGTCATCCGCACCGACCGTAACCTTCAGCGGGAGGTCGGTTCCCTCCTGGTGAAAACTGACCGTGTATGTTCCGTCAGAATTGTCCTGGATCATGCTCTTGACAGCATCTGGATCGCTCCGAACCAATGATCCGAGTTCTGCCAAAAAGTAGCAATCACCATATCCGCCCTGCTGAATATCGCTCAGATTCGGCTGACCCGCACTATTTCCTGACGTGTTATACAACTCAGTACCGTCAAAGTTTTCCAGAGTTTGATAAGCCAATCTGGCCTCCTGTGATCTCAGTGACAACAGCATGTCGTATGGCGCGACGCGGCGCTTTTTGTAAGGTGAGAACACCTCTGAATATGAATTAGTGCAGCCTCTGTGCGCGCTATGGCATGGTTACGATGTGATATTCCTCATCCAGTTCGTTCCGTCGCCCCCCAACAACAGGGTCGTTCCCGGTTGCGCCCACAGGTTGAAGGGGGGGGCATCTGTCAGCCGGGCAGGAATCTCTCCATGGAAGTTCGGGGCGACTACCCTCAACAATGGGACGACCACAGCCCAACGATGTCTTCCCCTTTCCTCCCGTCTCAATCACACCTCCATGTGCTTCGGCGTCCCGCATTGGCGGCCTTCGGTTTATCGCTCACGGTATCGACAGCCACCGAATCCCGAAGCCCGAAGAAAATCGCTCAATCGTGACGGAATTGTGGCAAAACGCTATTATCTTATCGCCTTACGTGATTTATTTCAGATAAAACGCGAGTTCCATTTGTTGCAAATTGGCCACAATTCTGCGGCCGGTTCCCGAAACCGTTGCAACACTGCACTTGCACCTGGCGACGCCCCGCCGGTTCCCCGCAGACGGAGACGAACCTGAGACCTTTTCACCACATCGGCGGAGGGGGATGACCACTAAATACTAATTCGCGGGCATAGCAGTATCGATTGGAACTTTTTGTCGCCGATCACCATTCCACTAGGGCCTGCCATGCACATGCGCAATGACGCCGCCGACACCGCACCGATACGAACGGATTCGACACTGCGAACTACAACGTATAGTTGCGCCACCAACGTCATGCATCCATGACCTGCCTTCCGTCTGCCGCCGTTGCCGGTTCGAGTTCCGACACCGAGCTCACTGGTGATCATGGGTCTTGAGCAAAATCCGCGCATTCGGGACATTTCCGTCCGCTGCACAAGTGGCCGGAGGGGCCACCTGATTGGAGATTTCAGATTCCGGCAGCTCATCGCCGTGTCCCGCGAAGCCGCGCCATCTCGGGGTCAGTCAGGAATCAGGGGGCCAGCCGGAAGGTCAGAGGGCTGCCACACGCACAGAGGCCGCGACTCATGGATGTGCGGGAACCCGGCGAAATCATGGCAATAGAACAGCGTGATTATGGCAACGGAACAAAGCCTGCCGAATGTGCCGTTGCCTGACAGGGCACCTTAATGTCAGGGGCGGAAGTGATGGCCGCGCTCCGTCCGCCATCCCCGGCAGCTGTGAGAGCCGACACCGGGTTCCCCGCCACAGCCTGCGGTCCTGGTCCGCCTGGGTTCCAGGCGGCAGCTGCATTTTGCGCGCGACGGAATGCTCCGGGCCTGATTCCTGTCTTCGGCGAGATGGTGCGACGCGCCCTCCAGTTCCCTCGCCTGCCGCGGCACTTCAACCTTCATCCCGGATATATCTGGTGCGGCGCGGCAGAGAGGTCCATCAGCAATCCGTCATGCACAGTGCACCGCGTCTGATCTTCCACACCCTGTGCGCAAACCAGATTGCCAATTGCCAGACATTCAATGAATGGCAGCCGGTCAGGGCTCTTCAACTGTCCTGTTGCCGCGACAGCGAAGGGCGGATGCAGTTCCGGCTGCTCCATCACCGGGACGCCGGAATTCCGCCGCGGCGGTCGTCGATGCGACGACTGGTTCCGCGCCGTGTCCCGCTGCCAGAGAACGATGGGCTCCAGCCAGATCGGATGACATTGCTGCCGCTGACAATCCCGCCTGACGAACCGGAGCGGCCCCTCGCAGCAATCACCGCGACCTGCCCCAGGCTTCGCTCGCACGACCGCGAGATCCACAGATCCCCGCCCCGGCGCGGCTCGCATTCTCCTCTTTTCTCTCTTTCGCTTCGACGTTGACCGGAACCTTGCATCGGTGCGACAAACACCCGCCGGAAATCTCTGACGTGGCCGAACTCACAATCGCATTCCGCTTCACATCGAACATGGTCTGACATCTCGCGCACATCCCGTTCGGCATCTGGAAGATGATCGCGACCGCCACCCCTACCATTCTACCGCACCCCCCCTGATCAGGCGGTGATCGCCTTGACGCCAAGTGCCTGTTCCGGTTGGCCCTCCACAACCGGGACGCTATTATGCAGGACCGCAAGCGGCCTTGACCGCCAGGCAGACCTAAAGACCCACCTGATCGAGTTCCACCCGAATTTCCGAGAATCTGATCCGATGACAGTGCTGTTTTCTGGCTCATTGCGTTTGCCGCCTTTTCTCGCGGTGAAGCCTTTTCACCCAAGGAGGCCATTTCGATTTCGGGAAACGAAACCTCCGGTGGCCGTTCCATGCACCGTTGTCACGCCATCGCCTGTGCCGGGATTGCACCGCGGGAAGAAGGTGGCTGGTCTGATGGTCGCGCTCGCTGCCGGGGTCTGCGGCCTGTTGCTGCCGGCCCCCTTTGCCCCTGCCTGTGCCGAAACCCGGGTGGCTCTCGTCATCGGCAACGAAGCCTATGAAAGCGTTCCTGCTCTGCGCAATCCCGCCAATGACGCCAACGCGGTTGCAGCCGCCCTCAAGCGCTCCGGCTTCGATACCATCACCGCCATCAATCTCGATCAGCGCGCAATGGAAAACGCGGCCATCCGCTTTTCACGTGCGGCGCGGACCGCCGACGTTGCCCTGTTCTATTACAGCGGCCACGCACTGCAATATAACGGCGTCAATTATCTGGTCCCGGTGGATGCCGTCCTGACCGACGAGGCGGATCTGCGCCGCATGACACCGATGGATCAGATCGTCCAGGATCTGCAGCAGGCGAAGAATCTGCGCATCCTGGTGCTCGATTCCTGCCGCACCAATCCCTTCGCCGAACAACTGAGCCGCGCGCTCGGCACCACTCGGGCGACATCGGTCGGCCGCGGTCTCGCCAGGCTTGATGCGCCGCAGGGCATGATTGTGGCTTACGCCACCCAGGCGGGGCGAACCGCAGAGGACGGCACCGGCACCAACAGCCCCTATACCGAAGCCCTCCTCAGGCACATCGAAAAGCAGGAGGAAATCGGCACCATCTTCCGCGAGATCAGCGAGGATGTGTACGAGAAAACCAGGCACACCCAGCTTCCCGAACTTTCCCTGTCGATCATCGGCCGCTTCTATCTGCGCGGCGCGCCAGCGCCCCAGACCGCGGCACTGAGCCCTGCGCCGGTGCCGGCAGCGGCGCCTGCGGCAGCAGCGACCCCCTCCGCCTCACCACCCCCGGGACTGGTTTCCGACTTCGACACGGCGGCTTCCATCGACACCACCGTGGCATGGGACATGTTTCTCAAGCAGCACAGCACGGGGATCTACGCCGATCTGGCGCGCGAACGCAAATCCCGGCTCGAGAGCGACAGCAACCCGGCGAGCGCTGCGGCGCCGGCTTCAGGCGCCGACGGGCTGCGTGCCGCCGCCGAACGCGGCGATCCCGATGCCCAGCACAAGCTCGGAGAGATGTACGAAAAAGGCTGGAGCGTGACGCAGGACGATGGGCAGGCGGTGCTGTGGTTCCGCAAGGCCGCCGAGCAGGGTCACGCAGGCGCCCAGAGCAGTCTCGCCTTCATGTATATGGAGGGCCGGGGTGTTCCGGTAAGCAACAGCCAGGCCATGGTCTGGCTCAACAAGGCGATCAGCCAGGGAAACGCGCGCGCCCAGACCAACCTCGGGGTGATGTATGAACACGGCAAGGGTGTTCCGCAGGATATGGGCCAGGCCGCCATGTGGTATCGCAAGGCGGCCGACCAGGGCTGGGCCCGTGCCCAGTGTTATCTCGGCCTGCTGTATATCGGAGACCAGGGCGTGGCGCAGGACCTCGTGCAGGCTGCAGCCTGGATGCGCAAGGCCGCCGACCAGGGCTTCCCGGATGCGCAGAGCAGTCTTGGTGTGATGTATGCGCGCGGCCAGGGGGTGAGGCGGGACCCGGCCCAGGCTGTCGCCCTGTTCCGCGCTGCGGCCAGTCAGGGAGACGACAAGGCCCAGAACAATCTCGGCTCCGCCTATATCAACGGTATGGGCGTTCCCAGGGATTACAGACAGGCCGTGATCTGGCTGCGCAAGGCCGCCGACAAGGGCAATGCCACCGCGCGGGATGCCCTTGGGCGGATGCGTGCGGCAGCCAACCGGGGCGACCCTGCGGCACGCGAAGCGCTGCGGTGACTGAAAATCTGTCCGGGCAGTTCACAGGGGAACCAATCCTGTGAGGCGCGGATCTCAAAGATGACGGCACCGGGCGAGATCCGGTGTTCACCTTCGCAAGACACACCCGCCAGGGTGACGCCTGAAGGCGCCCGCATCCAGTGCGCGGGCAGCCTCCCGGGCAGACCGCCCGAAAAGTTCCAGGTCCGTGCTACAATAACGGCAGGCATCACGCCGATCCGCGATCCACAGCGCTGGCGGGAACATGGATGCGCAGTGCCATGGTTACGGCAGCGCTGTCTTTTCACAGACAGGCTGGGGGATTTCGGATTTCGGAAGCGAATGGGGTTTCAGCTCACGGCCGGGTCAGCATGAATGTGCAGACCGTCTCCTGCTTCGTCCGCGCGGCGTCGGCATAGCACGCAGCCAGCCGATCCTTGTTGGCGCGCGCAAGACTGTCCATATCCGACAAGTCGCGCCAGCGCTCCCCCATCATGGTGGAGGCGATTGCGTTCTCGACCGAGGTTGGCAGGACGTGGGGCACGAACAGCAGCAGCAGAACGCCGAGGGCCACGCCGGCAAGCCCGACGACCAGAAGCAGCCGCCCCTGTTGCTGACGCTTGCGCGCACTGGCGACATAACCGACGACTTCATTGGTCATGCGTTCAAGGTCGACTGCGCGCTGCTCGAATTCCTGGGCAGCATCACGAAACATGTCGCGCCCGGCGTCTCCATGGTCGTGCAGAACGGGGGCACGTTCAATGGCCTCCAGGCGCTGGACCACATCCGTCAGCACCTTGACGACACGCCCGAGATCGGCAGTGTAATCGATCGCCGGTTCCATTTTCTCGATCTTGGCAACCGCTGCCTGCATATCTTTGCGGATCGCGGTGATGTTGGCCGACGTCTCGGTGTCGTGTTTCTCCACAGCGTCGCGCAAGGCATCAAAGGCAACGGCCGGATCACCCACTTCATCCTCGATCATTTCGTGCCTCTGAATCATGCCTTGCCTCGTCGTTGATTCCGGGGGTTTCCCGGTCGCCTGCCGCCGCCACCCCCTCCAGCCCCAGCCTGGGACCACGGGAGCGCAGCAGCGCTTTCAGCTGAGGATCACGCTCAAGCCCCCTGGCATGGCTGAACATGTCCTGTTCAATCTTTTCACGCGCCGCAACATTATTCAAGCGAGCCAATTCGTTGCGCTCCGCCGCAAGTTCCTGCCAGCGTTCCACGAATCGATCGGCACGCGCCTCCAGATCGGCATCCGGGCCCTTGCCCCGGCTGCTCCGGGCACCAGGCCCGCGACTGCGTTGTTCCCGCCGGGAAAGCTCCGCGATCGAAGCGACCAGCTGGGCCGCGTGATCGTCGATTTCCTCGGGCGACATTTCTTTCCCGCCCAGGACGCGCGGTTTGCGGTCCGGTCGCGCCGGCTCCGCGTCCCCTTTCCGCCCCGGGGCTGAATCCGCGATCCGTTCCTTGCCGGAAAGCTGCGTGATGTTCGCCGGCGGATCCGGAGGAAGACCAACCAGGCCCGGCTGCCGCATCCCGGCTCCGTTCCCCTGCTGGCTGTTCGGAGGCTTCGGAAACTCTCCTCCGGGTTCCATGCGGGGCGCAGGACCACGACCATCGGGACCGATGTCCCGCTTTCGCTTGCGCGGCCTTGGTTCATGGCGTCGCTGCAGAAGCAGGCGGATCGCCTCGGCATCTTCCTCACTGCACTGCGACTGCGACGACGATGGCGGCGACGGCGGAGGCAGGGGTGAAGCCGGCGGGTTCGGCGCCAGCGGGATCTCACCTCCAGCACGGGACCCACCTGTCACCTTCAATGCGAGTTCCTGCGCCCGATCAAGGGCAAGGCGCAGCGAGTGCATTTCCGGTGCCTTATGCGTTGAGCCATGACGCTCATCGGGTCCCCGGGGTGCGGCGGGTCCCGCCGCGCTGCGAGACCCGGCCAGGCCCGACGAATCGATCTCAATGCCAAGCCGGCGCAATCGATCCGTCTGCGTGCCGTCCGCACGCAGGTTATTGCGTCCGGGATTGCGCTCGCCCCCGCCCCGCTTCACCCGTGCGCCCACGCTATCGCCACGGGAGGGCCGCACCTCGTCGAGATTGCCAGCAAACCGTTCTCCGGCCCCACGCCGCGGCGCCAGCCGCGTGATCGAGGCGCCTTCGCCGGGCTGGCCGCCCTGCCCCGACTGCTTGCTGGTTCCACTATAGGCCTCAACGTAGCGGCCAATGGTCTGTCCAAGACCACTTCCCGCTCCATCCCGCACCAGTCGGACATTGCCAGTCCCTTTGCGCAGGATCTTTTCCCGCAACGCCCGTGCCTGACGTTCTTTCAGCGGAGCACGCGACACTGTGAGCTTGAGACCCGCAAACATCTTGCGCTTTCGTTCCCGCTCCGCCTCCGCGACTCGTTCGATTTCGGCTTCCTGGACCGCGGCCTGTGCCAGTTCCAGCGCTTTGGCCACGGACCCTGTACCGACGGGAATGTCGTCCGGCTCGTCCGCCGCGACGCCGTGCTGTGCCCCGCTATCCCCGGTATCCCCAGCTGCATCCGCAAGTGTATCCGCAGCTGTCGGCTGCCCGGCCTGCGAACCAGGCAGCGCCTTCGCCGCATCACTCCCCGGCTTCTTCGCCCCTGGTGGCTTTCGCACTCCAGCCACCGGCTCCGGTCGGGTTTCCATCCCCGGCTTCTGGAGCCTGTCGTGCCCGCCCCTGCTGTGACCGGAGTCCGCGTGCTCAGAGCTGTCGTGGCGGATCGCATCCAATGGTGGAGGACCGGGCAGCACCGGAGGCGCGGAAGGCAGCGGAGGCAGCGGAGGCGGACCGGACATGGCCTTCTGCGGCGCTGCGGTGGAATAATCCTCCGGCATATCCGGCAGCATCGGTGGCAGAGTGACAGTGGGAGGTGTTTCGGTGGTGAGCGCAGGTGTCACACCCCTGTTTTCCCGGCCCATGATTCTGCCCACCCCGAGTCGGCGCAACATACCGGGCAGTCTCGAGGGGCGCTTCGCATTCGGATCGACCAGCGGCTCCTGCAAATCAGGCAGGCTTGGTGGCAGGGCTGGCGGCAACGGCCAGGACGCGACAGCTTCCTCGACAGTGCCCTCCCCCATGGCATCCCCCATGGCAGATCCCATGGCAGTTCCAGGGGCGGCATCCCAACCCGAGGGCTCATGGCTGTCTGCGGCCTCAGGCAGGGGCGGCACGGCCTGCTCCTCTTCCGGTTGGGGCATCGGCGGCGACAGCACAGGCGGGCGCAGCGGTGCCTGGACAATCAGGCTCTCCGGCGGCTGCGCCTCTTTCCTGGCCTTTGGTTCCTCGACCTTGCTGTTCTGCCCCGTGCCATCCCGGCCAATACGGGTCTTGATCTCCATGGCAGGACTGTTGAGGTGACCCACGCCGGCTGCAGCCGTCGTCGCATCGGGGAGCTTCGATGGCAGAACCTGCGGGCGCGGCCGAAGCGCAGTTGCTGCAGCTGGAGGCGGCAGCGACTCGTTTCGCGCCACCCTCGGTTCCACGTTCGCTGCTGCCGCTGTGCTCCTCAGATCCGGCAGTGGTGGCAAGGGTGCCTGCACAGATACGGTCTGTGCCTTGACCTCTCCTTTGGCAGCGGCGGATTTTGCCTTCGTGCCAGCATCATTATTGGCGGCCTGACCCTCAATTTTTGCCTTTTCCAGACGGCGCAGCATGGCTGGCAGTTTTGCCTGCCGCACCAGCACCTCGCGTCCCGCCGGATGCGCCTCCCTGCCCGCCTCTCTGTCCAGAAGCTTGCTCTCCCGGACTGCTCCAGGCTGGACCGGGCCGGGCTGGATCGCGCTGTTCGCACCCGCCTGGCCCTGAGCCCCATTGTTTCGGGGAAGGCTTTTCGGACCCCCGACCTCCATCACACTCTTCTGGACTGCCTTGTCCAGCACCGCCGCCAGAGCGGCATCTTCAGACGCGCTGTCTTCAGAGGCATGGTCATGGAGCGCACTTTCCCCGATCGCGCTGTCCCCAAGCACGCTGTCTCTGAGCACGCTGTCTTCAGAGGCATGGTCATGGAGCGCAGTTTCCCCGAGCGCAGTGTGTCCAGGCGCATGGTCTTTAATCGCGTGGTGCCCGGGCGCACGATCCCTGAGCGCACTGTCCCCAAGCTCACTGTGTTCGGGCGCAGTGTCCCCGAGCGCAGTGTGTCCGATCGCACGGTCCCTGATCGCGCGGTGTCCGAGCGCACGATCCCCGATCGCGCTGTGCTCAACATCGATCTTCCGGGTCGCCCCTGCCGTCTCTTCCTGCCTCTGTGTCGTCGTCCGGGATGGCGCGGAGCGCACGCCCAAAGGCGCAAACGGCGCCCCTGCGGCGGTGCCGATGTTGAGCATCCTGTCCTTCACCGCTGCCTGGCCCTCGGCTCTGACCGACGCAAGGCGGCTGACCCGCGGCCTCTCCGATCCAGCCTGTGCCGGCTGCCAGACACGCGGTGATTCCGATTTCTGCCGGATCGGCACCTCCGCATTCGGCGGCTGGACCAGCGCATCAACGACCGGATCCATCATCCGTCCCGTCATCGCGTTCAAACGCTGGCGGGCAACATCGTTGCCCTGCTCCGCCGCTTTTTTGTACCAGCTGGCCGAGGCCGAAAGGTCCTTCTCAACTCCGCTGCCCGAACGAAGCGCATCCCCCATCGCCAGCTGGGCCGACACCAGACCCTGGTCGGCGGCCTTCCTGAACCATTCCACAGCCTGCGCGCCCGGCTTGCCGCCCTGCCCCTTTGACAGCATGACCGCGAGATTGAACTGGGCAGCGGCATGATTCTGTCGCGCCGCCGCCTCGTAGCAGGCAAAACCGCGCTCAGGATTTTTCGCCACACCGTTGCCGGTGCAGAACATCACCCCAAGCTGGAATTGCGCTGCGGCATTGCCCGTGGCCGCCGCCCGCTCCAGATAACCCAGCGCCCGCTGCGGATCGGTGACGCCGCTCTTGGGGTCAAGATAGGCCTGCGCCGCCGCCACCATCGCTTCCACCGAGCCTGTTTCCGCAGCACGGCCGTACCATTCGACGGCGCGCGACATCAGTGTCATCCCGCCCATCCGACCCGCAAGGACATGCCCCATCTGCAGACATGCCGGCGCATATTTGGCCTCAGCGGCCTGGGTCAGCAATTCAATCGCGCGGCTGCGATCCGCCTTCTTGGTTTCCAGCAGGAACAACGCATAGGCCACTTTGGCCTCGGCGTCGCCGCCATCCGCCGCCTGCTCGAACCAGTGCTCGGCCTGAACAAGATCGCGCTCGACGCCGCCAGTGCCACTGGCAAAGAAGCGGCCAAGCTGCACCTGCGCCGCCCGGATTCCGGCCTTGGCGGCGACTTCAAACCACTGGATGGCGCGTTTGATATTCCTCTCGACACCGCTTCCGCTGCCAAAGCAGGCGGCAATGCTGAGGGCTGCGGCACCGTGCCCGTTCTCCGCCGCGCGCAGAAACCACTTCGCTGCATCACGCTGGCTGACCGCCACGCCTTCGCCGACCGAGTAAAATCGCCCGGTCAGAAACTGCGCGTTGACATCGCCCTGCTCTGCTGCCTTTTCATACCAGTGCGCCGATTCCCGCAGATCGACCTGGCCACTTCCGCCACGCGCGTAATATTCCCCGAGCGCAACCCTCGCTGGCAGGTAGCCGAGCCGCGCCGACTTGCGCAGTTCGGTCTCCGCATGGTCGATGTCCTTGTCGACGCCGTCGCCTTTGAGATGGGCGATGCCGATATGATAGAGCGCGACCGCATCGTTGCTCGCTGCAGCCTTGGCAAACAGGCGCGCCGCCTCGACAAAATCCCTCTCCACGCCCTTGCCGTTGAGATACATCAACCCCAGAGCCACGGCGGCACGAACATGATTCTGTTCAACTGCCAGCCGGTACCAGTGCAGGGCCATATCCAGCTTTTCGGCGAGGCCCCGTCCATGGAAGCAGACTTCGCCAAGCGCGAATTGCGCCGCGGCCAGATTCTGCTGCGCCGCGGCGGCATACCACTGGACCGCCGCCTTCAAATCCCGGTCGCAGCCTTCCCCCGTACTCAGCATATCGCCGACCACGACCTGGGCCTCGCCCTTGCCGGCCTCAGCGGCCTTGGACAGCCACTCAAATGCGGCCTGCGGATCCTTGGCGACGCGGGTGCCGTTCGGAAATATCATCTGTTCGATCGCCGAACTGCCGGGATCGGAGCTGGCTGCAGCCCCCCCCCTGGATCCGGCACCAAAGCGATAGATCACGCCCAGCCGATACTGCGATTCGACATGCCCGCCGGTGGCAGCGCGCTTGTACCAGACCTCCGCATCCGGGATGCTGGCTCCGACTCCCTCTCCCTTTTCGTATAACTGCCCGATGCGGTAATCCGCCGCGACGTCCCCCTGCTCACTGGCATCGCGCCACAGCCGCAGCGCACTGAGAAACTCACCGCGTTCATAAGCCGCGATCCCCGCCTGAAGCTGCGCCGGGCCCGGCGCCTGTCCAGCGGAAGACGTCGCTTCATGGCTCACGTATCGCCTCCCTGCTCCCTCTCAAGGACAATCCTCAAAGAAGGTACATCGCCACCACACGCCGGCCTCCCCCCACCAGGACCTGGCCTGGAATCGGGTCAAAAGCAGGTCGGCACACCATTTAATCCTGCACCGCGCCTAAATAAATAAGTCTGCCGTTATCGGCCGTGACGGTGGCAAACGCCGCATAGAAACGCGCCCCCGTCACCCGCTCCCGGCATCGCCGGATCACCCCATCGTACAACGATCCCCGCCCCGAATAAAACCAAGATTTCGTGACGAAATTTTGATTCAGGCGGGCCCTGGACGGCTTTTTGACATTAACCCTTTTAATCGCCCGCCGGGTTGCCAAAACCGCGTCATTAACAGCTTTACCGCCAAGGCCGCCCCCCCCAGGGGCCCGCAAAGCCCCCGGCCCTCAAGGCCGGCCGCAGCGGCTTTATTTTTTGACCCACCCCCATATGAATTATATTTCGGCTCGATTGACAAAGGGCAGCGAGGCGACCGGAGGTGACAAGGCCCACCGCAGAAGCTGTTTCGCTACCCTCCTGGCCCCCAGAGTTTGCCCCCCCTTGCCCGTCACCTGCCTCTGTGTCCGGTTTTCCCGGCGCAGGGCACGCGACAACAGCCCCCGGTGCCCGTCCCCTCCCTGGCCCTCCAGTCTCCGCGATGCGATGCCAGAGCCTGTACCTCGCTGCCGCACGCCGCAGGCGCCTCTCTCCCTGGAGGTCCTCAAGGTTCTGCCTTCGATTTGCGGCCCGAAGAGTGCCCCTCACAATGCGCAGGTCTTCGCATTGGCCTCTGGGTGCCCGGCTTTTTTCGCCTTCCGGCCCGCTTTGCCGGCGCCTGCCGCACGGCGAATGACGTCCAGGCGATTTGCTGTGGCGTCCGCAACCACAAGGTCGGGAGTCGTCTGCGGTGCCCGTCCGGGTTCGGGAACGTGCCGCCGCGTGTTCGCGCATGCCCAAAGGGGCCCGGCTCCGGTTCGTCGCTGTGTTCCTCCTGCAGGCACCAGAGCGAGCGGCTCCTGCGCTCCTGTCGTGTCCACTGAGACGGCCGGGGCATCCTCACAGGCCGCGAAGGCGCAAGTATAGTCGTTGCCATCCGCGATGACGCAACGCGCCGCGCTCCCGATGACACCACTTGCCGATACTCAGGGACCACATCCCGGACGTAGTCGCCGCCGGAATTTCGGAGCGAGCCAGGTGGCGGCAATTAAGGATCGACAGCCGATTCCGCCTCACAGATTTTTTGCAGCCGACTTCAACGCCACAGGCTTTTTGCCTGTGGCGTTCCGGCCATACTTCCCTGTCGCGCCCCGAGCGTGCCGTCTTCCTTGCCTGCCGTGTCATGACTGCCTTGCCATGACTGCTCTGCCATGACCGCGATCCGGGTTAAGCCACAGACCGCGCCACGCGCCCTTTAAGGCCCCTGTCAGGCCGGCAACCGCGCGAGATGCGAAGGCTCCATTTTCACCCGCGTTTTCTCCATGGGGTCCGCGGGTCGTCGAGTCACTGCTGCAGAACACCAAGCCGGAACTCCACCAGGAAGATCCGGGCGAAGAGATGCCCGGGAGCATGGCGAACACAGACTCCGCTGAACTGAAACGATCAACGCTTCCAGCTTCCGGATACAGGAGGATGCACAATGCTGCCATGGGCTGCCGCGCCTGTTTCACCTCAATCACAGGCCAGAGCCAGCCGATCACCGGGATAAGCCCAACCAGCAGAAACCAGGCCGACCTGTCCCTGTCGTGGCAACGCTTCACTGCAAGGCTGAGCAGGATCCACGTTGCGTTCCATTTGCGAAGCTCTTGCAGGACGCCGACGGGAAACACTGCGACGCCTCCCTCTCTCCCCCCGCAAAAAATCATCCGCCTCATCCGTGAAAATTCTCTCCACAACGGCAGACCGCCAGCGCGGGACCATCCCCAGCGCGCATCTATCCGCAACTCCCGCGCGCGCGGCTCGCGCATCTGCTACAGAAGCGCTTTTGCCGCAGCGAAGGAACGCTTCGCGCTTCGCGCTTCGCCGGATGCCCGCCTGACGCCGCGCCGGCCCTCGTCCGGCCGTTTTACGCGCAAAGCAGCCGGGTCCCCGCAGGCACAAGGGGGATGATGTGAGTCAGCGGGACGTGCTCGTAAAATTCCACCTGCGGCAGGGCCTTGCGCAAACCGGGCCGGATCCGGCGCGGCATGGCACTCCCCGCTTCGATCTCACGCCCGCCGCCTCACCCAACCTCAAGGCTGCACCCGACCTCGGGTTGTCCGGCAACGCGTCGGCACCCGCTCGCTCCACTGCGGCACCGAGGGCAAAACCAGGGGCAGCCACACCGGCAGGCGGTAAAACCGTGCTCCCGACCAAGGCCCGAACTACCCCCGGGCGACAGTGCGCCATGACTGAGAATGCGCTCCGCTTCTTCTGGTCATGCAAAGTCGCCGCCACCGTGACCCGCAAAGCTGCGGTCCCATCCGCGCGACCGCGCCACGCGATTGTCCCGGCTGTGCCCTCCGCTTCCAGCCAAGGCCTTGAACCCATGGATGGAAATTTCCCTGGCCGAATTGGCTTTGAGGCCCGACAGCGCTGTGCCGGCGGGGTCGCCCGGCGGCCTGCCGAACGGCCCGAACCCATTGCACTTGCTGTCGAAACCCCATTCATGCGACAACGCGCAACGGCGCGCGCAGGTGCGGCTGCCGGCGGAGAATTCGAAACGAAACCGAACCTCCCCGGGAAGAGGCGTAAATCACAAGGTGGCGATAATGGCGAAAGTTGATCTCTACAGCGGCGAATTTCTTCCTCTGGAAATGCACAAGGTGCGCATTGTCCAGAAGCTCAACCTGCCTCCGATCGAAGACCGGCTCAAAGCCATTGCCGCCGCCGGCAACAACACCTTCCTGCTCAACACCGACGACGTCTTTCTCGACATGCTGACCGACAGCGGTGTCAACGCCATGAGCGACCAGCAGCTCGCCGCCATGATGGTTGCCGATGACGCCTATGCCGGCAGCGCCACCTATACGCGCCTCGCCAACAAGCTGCGCGACATTTTCGGCATGGACTACTTCCTGCCGACCCACCAGGGCCGTGCCTGCGAAAACATCCTGGCGCAGACTTACGTCAAGCCCGGCATGGTCACGCTCATGAACTTCCACTTCACTACCACCAAGGCCCACATCACCCTCAACGGTGGGGTGGTCGAGGAGCTGGTCGCCGCCAGCGGGCTTGAAGTGAACAGCACCCTGCCCTTCAAGGGCGACATCGACATTGCCAGGCTTGAGGCATCGATCGCCCGCCACGGCACCGAGAAAATCGCCTTCATGCGTGTCGAATCCGGCACCAACCTCATCGGCGGCCAGCCGATCTCGCTCGCCAACCTCGCCGAAGTGCGCAAGGTCTGCAGCCGCCACGGCATCCTGCTGGTGCTCGACGCCAGCCTGCTCGCCGACAATCTCCATTTCAACAAGACCCGCGAGGAGTCCTGCAAGAACCTCAGCATCCGCGAAATCACCCGCCGCACCGCCGACCTGTGCGACATCATCTATTTCTCCGCGCGCAAACTCGGCTGTGCCCGCGGCGGCGGCATCTGTATCCGCGATGAGAGCGTGTACCTGCGCATGCGCGCCCTGGTGCCGCTCTATGAGGGTTTCCTCACCTATGGCGGCATGTCGGTGCGCGAGATGGAAGCGCTCACGGTCGGCCTTGAGGAGACCATGGATGAGGATATGATCAACCAGGGCCCCCACTTCATCCGCGCCATGGTCGACGAACTCGACCGCCGCGGCATTCCGGTGATCACGCCAGCCGGCGGTCTGGGCTGCCACCTCAACGCCATGCGTTTCGTCGATCATATCCCGCAGAGCCAGTATCCGGCGGGCGCGCTTGGCGCTGCAATGTATATCGCAGGTGCCATCCGCGGCATGGAACGGGGAACCCTGTCCGAGCAGCGCAACCCGGACGGCAGCGAACTCTTCGCCACGATGGAACTGCTGCGACTGGCGCTGCCGCGGCGCGTCTTCACACTGTCACAGATCAAATATGCGATTGATCGCATCCAGTGGCTGTACGACAACCGCGGCCTGATCGGCGGCCTCGAATTCGTCGAGGAGCCCGAGGTGCTGCGCTTCTTCTATGGCCGGCTCAAGCCGGTCTCCGACTGGCAGGAGAAGCTCGCCGCCAAGTTCCGCAACGATCTCGGCGACAGCCTCTGAGCTGCAGCGCAAAAGCGACCGCGAGCGGACGGCGGCGCCAGCCGTTGATGCCCCCCACCGTTTCCCCGTCACACCCGGCGTTGTGACGGGGTCTCAGGGTCAAAAAGAAGCGCAGAAGGGGCGCCCCGCCACGCGCCCCTTCTGCGCCCTGTTAGCGGCGGCACAGCCCGCTAGATGCCTTCAAACAGCACGGTCGACAGATAGCGTTCCGAGAAAGACGGCACGATCGCCACAATGACCTTGCCGGCGGCTTCCGGCCGCCTGCCGACGGCAAGTGCAGCGGCGATGGCGGCACCCGACGAAATCCCCCCGGGAATGCCTTCCTTGCGTGCCAGCGCACGCGAGGTTTCGATCGCCGTTGTCGAGTCGACGGTGACCACTTCGTCGATCACCGCGCGATCCAGCGCATCGGGGATGAAGCCCGCACCGAGGCCCTGGATCTTATGGGGGCCCGGCTGTCCGCCGGACAACACCGGACTCTCCGCCGGCTCCACCGCCACCACCCGCAAACCCGGCCGTCGCGGCTTGAGAGCCTGACCGACACCGCTGATCGTGCCACCAGTGCCGACCCCGGCGACGAAGTAATCGATGTTGCCGCCGGTATCGTTCCAGATCTCTTCGGCGGTGGTACGCCGATGGACATCGGGATTGGAGAGGTTCTTGAACTGCTGCGGCATTACCGAATTGGGCGTCGTCTCCAGCAGTTCCTCGGCCCTGGCGATCGCCCCTTTCATGCCGAGCGCCGCTGGTGTCAGCACCAGTTCCGCGCCGAGGAAGGCCAGCATTTTGCGGCGCTCGACCGACATCGATTCCGGCATCACCAGTTTCAGCCGGTAGCCCCGCGAGGCCGCAACATAGGCCAGCCCGATGCCGGTATTGCCGGAACTCGGCTCGATCAGCACCGTCTCCGGGTTGATCGTGCCGGCCTGCTCCATCGCCGTAATCATCGCCGCACCGATGCGATCCTTCACACTGGCCGCGGGATTGAAATATTCAAGCTTGGCCAGAATGGTCGCGTTCACCCCGTGCATCCCGGGCAAGCGGTTGAGACGCACGATCGGCGTATTGCCGAACGCCTCGACAATCGAGTCAAAAACCCGGCCACGCCCCGCAGGACGCAGAGCCGGCGATGAGGACGAAGCGTCCATGACAAACTCCTTCACGATAACGACAACGGATGGCGACGCGCCTTGCGGGCCCTGCGGCCGGGGTTATTAGGGTCAGCTTTCGCGCTGAGGCAAGCCGGAAATCGGGCCGCAGACGCCGCCGGCGCGAAATAAGACAACTATGCTCCGGCAAAGCCCGGCGGAGAAAATATTCTGCTGCAAATTTTTCCAGACAGGAAATCTTCGCCCCCGCCGGGAAAGCACCCCGAGGCCTTAAAGGACACGCATCGGTGAGCTGCGGCAGCGCGGCCGACGAAATCCCAGCCTTTTTTTTTGAGATCGCGCCCTGGGCTGGCAGATGGCACCGCCCGCTTGCGACACGCCAGGTTGCGCGCCCTGAAAGCATTGACGTTCTGTAAACGATTTCTGCCGTATCTGAAATTTGGGGCCAACCAAGGGAGCCGTCATGACCGCGACCACTGCCATACGCCAAGCCCCCAAAGCCTCCGCGATCTCGATCCTGCCACACTGTCCGATCTGCTCCGACACCATGGTGGCGGCGGAAGCTTCCGTCCTGAGCGCCGACCTCGTGGTCAGCCATCTCTGGAGCTGCGACACGTGCGGCTGCGGTTTTGTCACCCGCCATCCGCAGCGACGAAAGGCTCACCGCGGAGCGATGTCGCCGCGCGCCCAGTCGGCGCAGGTGCATCTGTAGAAGTCCTCGAAACGCCCCTCGCGGATGGCATCCCGGATTCCCGCCATCAGCGTCTGGTAGTAGGCAATATTGATCTCCGATAAAAGCATGGCACCCAGCACTTCGCCCGACTTGACGAGGTGATGGAGATAGGCGCGCGCGAAGCTGCGCGTCGCCGGCCAGCGACTTTCTTCATCAAGCGGTCGCGGATCATCGGCATGGCGGGCATTGCGCAGATTGACCGGACCGAAGCGGGTGAAGGCGACGCCATGGCGACCATTGCGCGTCGGCATCACGCAGTCGAACATGTCGATGCCGCGCCGCACAGCTTCCAGAATATCCGCCGGCGTCCCCACCCCCATCAGATAGCGCGGCTGATCAGCCGGCAGTTGCGGAACCGTGGCCTCAATCATTGCCAGCATCACCTCCTGGGGTTCGCCCACCGCCAGACCGCCGATGGCATAGCCGTCAAAGCCGATCCCGCGCAGAGCCTGCGCGCTCTCCTGACGCAGCTTCGGCACGTCGCCGCCCTGGACAATGCCGAACAGCAGCGCGTGGCCGCGATCCCGGTCAAATTCGCGTTTCGAACGCTCCGCCCAGCGCAGCGACAGGCGCATGGCGCGCTCAATGTCCGCGGCGCCGGCAGGCAGGCGCACACATTCATCCATCTGCATGACGATATCGGAGCCGAGCAGACGCTGGACTTCGATGGAGCGCTCGGGCGACAGTTCCACCCGTGCGCCGTCGATATGCGAACGGAAGGTCACGGCGTCCTCGCCAAGCTTGCGCAAGCCCGCCAGCGACATCACCTGGAAGCCCCCCGAATCGGTCAGCATCGGGCCATTCCAGCCGGTGAAGCTCTGCAACCCGCCAAGCGCTGCGATGCGCTCGGCTCCCGGGCGCAGCATCAGATGGTAGGTGTTACCGAGCACGATATCGGCACCGGCATCGCGCACCTCCCGCCAGTGCAGACCCTTCATGGCACCCGCGGTTCCAACCGGCATGAAAGCCGGCGTGCGCACGATGCCGTGGCCGGTGACGAGACGGCCGCGCCGCGCTGCGCCATCACGGGTCAGGAGTTCAAAGTGACCGGAAGAGTTCATCACATCGCCTGTTGCAGGACATCCCTGGAAAAACCGCAGCTGAAAAAACGGGGTCCTGGAAGATCGACGACCGGCATGTCAAGCCAGCGGCTCCCGCACCAGCAATTCCAAATGGCCCGTCCATGGGGTCCTGATCCCCCAGCCCGCGCTTTTTTCAGGGAGGGCGGCCAGATGCGATGGTCGTCATCAAAGCCCACCAGTCCGGGAAAACCGTATAGGTGG
>Ga0123357_10002826_pt1 | contig 19594 bp, 9 predicted proteins | sample TergutEmb28metaG_FD_89873 | JGI IMG/M metagenome (GOLD analysis project Ga0123357, IMG submission 89873) | Embiratermes neotenicus P4 segment gut microbial communities from Petit-Saut dam, French Guiana - Emb289 P4 | ecosystem: Host-associated > Arthropoda: Insects > Digestive system > Gut ...
CCCCCCGCGCGGGGGGGAGGAGACCGCTCCCCCCCCCTCTTCACCCCGGCGGATAAAGGCGTCTTTTTCTTGTCGTTTTTCTCCCCCCCCCCCCCCCCCCCCCTGGAGATAGGCCTACTCTAAGGCTAACATAAAGGCGACAGGTTTTTAGAAAGTCGTTAGTCCAAGTGTTGCTAAATTTCTTCACGCCTCGTCAACACAGTTCCTAAATACTAAAAAAAGAAGTTGCAAATTTCGAATATGTAGGAAAGACATAAACAAGCAACAACTGCGAATCTTATGTTTATTGGACCGTGCATCATTGTGATAACTGAAGAATAAAAGACCACCTTGATGTCACTTGCTATTTTATTTCACGTCTTATGTGCTCAACATGTTTCGGACATTAATATATCTATCATCAGGAGCTTGTGACTATTCTGTTGAATTACCACATTGATCGTATTGTTCTTGGTTCGATGTGTGTTGGAGTTTCGGTGTGGTTGGTTTGGAGTGGTATCCGTGTTGCAGGCTGAAGCACTGCTTCAGCCTGCAACACGGACACCACTCCAACCCAGTCACACCGAAACTCCAACACATATCGAACCAAGAACAATACGACCAATGTGGTAGTTCAGCAGAATAGTCGCAAGCTCCTGATGATGGATATATTAATGTCCGAAACATGTTAAGCACATAAGAAGTGAAATAAAATAGCAAGTGACATCAAGTTGGTCTTTTATTCTTCAACAGGCAGCAACTGCATTCACGAAACTATTAAGAGCTGATTAAATTAGGGGAATATCCTTAACCATTCGGTCTAGAATCTTATACCTTCCGGTCTGTTATCGAGAAACACGAAGATTAAAATGTCCGGGAATATAAATTGCCCTTTTCTGGGGGAGGGGGAGGGGATTGAAACTCGGTCTCTCACACTGAGGGAAAAACACAGGCTAAGGGTGTTAAAGAATAGGGTACTAAGGAAGATAATTGGACATAAGAAGCAGAAAGCGAAAGGAGGGTGGACAAACACCACAATGAAGAGCTTCATAATTTGTACTTCTCGTGCAATATTATTAGGTTGAGAATTCGAGGTCGATTAGATGGTTGAGGCATGTGGCACGTAAGGGAGAAAAATAAAGTCATACTCGATTTCGGTGGACAGACCTGACGGAAAGGGTACATTTGGAAGACCTAAGTGTAGACTGTGTAATGCTAATATGGATATCAAAGAAAGAGGATTGAATACCGTGAACTGGGTTCTTCTGACACAGGACAGGAAGGGGTGGTGGGACGTTGTGAAGACAAAAATGATAATTTGTGTTCAGTATGATCTGAGCAGATTCTTGACTAGTTGAGAAACTATTATCTTCTCCAGAAGGAATCTGCTTCATGGAGTTTGTCTAGCTAGTCGGTGGTTGACTAGCGGGGCCTCAATCTCTGACTTGTTCGGATTCCTGTAGCAATACCAACAATGTCGTTCTTTTTTTTAGGCAAGGCATCCCCGTTTTGTTATTACTAATATAGACCTATTACTAAATTTAAAAAAGTAATTAGAGTTCATACACAACTTTTTATTTAATCATCAGCTTCAATCGTTATCAGCAACATTTGGAGGATCAGATGTGTAGTAGCAGTTGATTAATTTATTTTTTTCTTAATACACAAATATTTAGTTTCGTCTTTTAATCTTAGATTAGACGCTTTGTGTTGTGTGAATTTTGAAGCTGGGGAAGTGTTTGGGATATTAATTTTGGAATTATGTTGTTACGAAGCATATTTAATAAATATAAATTGGCACTGCAATTATATAGCTTTCTCTTCAGGTTTTGTTATTGGTGAATGTATTCTGGACTGGCATTTATAATTTTTAGGCAAGACATCCCCGTTGTGTCCATTCATGGCATTGCAACAAATAGCTTCTTAACTTGGATTTAAATTCAGCCTGAAGATTGTTGTAGAAACCGAAACATGTTGCTCATAAATATTTAGGCTGATGATTAATTAAAAAGTCGTGTATAGATTCTAATCATTATTTTTCATTTACTAGCATATTAATGTAGTGACCGCGGTGGCACAGTGGTTAAGGTGCTGTGCTACAAATCGGAAGGTCGTTGGTTCGATCCCAGCTGATGTCATTGGAATTTTTCATTGACATAATCCTTCCGATCGCACTATGGCCCTGGGGTCGACTCAGCCTCTAACAGAAATTAGTATCAGGAGCATTTCTTGGGGATAAAGACGGCCGGTGCGTAAGGTTGACAACCTTACCACCATCCTGTGCTGTTGTCATGAAATCTGGGAACCTTAACTTCCTGGAATCCTCTGGGCCACTCCAGGCCTGTAATGGGACTGCTTTACCTTTACCTTTTAGTATATTAATGCTTTTCTGGTTATGGAAGCGTCTGGCTACGATCGTGCCAATGAAAACATTGCACCAATTCTACTCTTACTTTCAACAAATTCCGACACTTACCTAGGCGTACAGCCAATAAACCTTTATGACGACCATTATTTTGTGTGTGCGGCGGTCTAACCGTGTACCCTACGACGTAAATGCACCTGTATAGTGTCAGCTGGATAACGGCCGAAATGACACAGAAATTGTTCTAACGCGTTGAAGGTTCGACGTAGTAAGTTTCTCAAACAATACGTCTTCAGATAACTAAACTATGCAGAACAATAAGTTTGGCCCGAAGTTCCGAAGGAGCATGCTTCCTCCATCCTCAGAGTGGCTGAATTAGGGTTGAGTGGACGCTGTGCCTAATTCTACGACTATGAATGTGGAAGCAACACATTCTACCGAAACGTCGCAACAAAATTACAGTCTCGCTCGGTGTAATAACCCAGAGGACACACTACCTGTTGTAATCAAAACATCATTTCCCAGGATTCTCATTTCCGCAACAGCCGCCATTAAAGCATGAAACACTATCAGGGAGCATTCTGATGGTAAGAGGAAGGCTAAAAATACAAGAAGAGCATAGGAGCCACAAAAGCAGGTGATCTAATGAGATTTACCTTGATTTCGAACGTTAGGGTTTCCCTTCACAATTATAAAGTATCCATAAAATGTAGAAATTTGAGGGACTCAGCCATCTTCAAAATACATTCCACTGTGTTAACGACAAATATATTTTATCAGCGAAAGACAGTACGTTTTTTGTCAGAAGTAATATAATGTTCTTATACCTGGAACTGGGTTTAAGTTAACCGCATGTCATAAAGAGTTTATAGACCTACCAGACTACTCTGCACGAACTAACTCTAAAGCCTAGACGTAGCCAGAAATTAATTTAATGACTAAACGTGTTATTAATAATACATATTATTTACAACGTGGACGTACATAACGTAACAAAAGGCGTCTGTTTAATTAACAAGACTTCTCTCAGCTTCTGAAAGAGTAAGGGTAAAAGGTAACCCTAGAACAGACCATGAAGGAACACAGGGGAGGTAAATGTTTAGCTCTACTTTTTTTAACCTGGGCCCTGGATGGGAATGGGTGGTCAACGCCACGCCCCGACTGCTTTATCCCCCCCCCCCTCCGGCATGACCCGGTACCCATTTTATGGGAGGCTGGATGGGCCCCAGGACTGGTCTGGACTGGTGCGGAAAATTTCGCCCCCCCAACACCACGATTCGATCCCGGGACCCTCAATTCCACAGCCAGTCGCCATACCGACTGCTCTATCCCTGCTTCTCGAACGGCAAGTGATAAAAAGTATGCCTACAGTCATTGAACAGAATGCCGTGTCGTTACGCTTGGCGCATATTTCGTATTATGAAAGAAAGTTACGAGTTCGATTCTCGGCCCTGTGAACAGCCATCCTGAAGCTTTAAATGATTTCACTCACAACCTCTAGACAATTGCTGGGGCCGTGTCTCAAGGTGGATCCGGACAGTTCTTTCTTATTTTGGCCCATCCATCAACCACAACTTGTCACACTATAGTGTATAACCGTACAACATCTTTTCAGAATGAAATAAGAACCAAACATACCTTTCATTCATATCAGAGTAATGCCAGTCTCTATTTCCTAACACACAAGCAGCACAAACGTGTCGCAATGTACACTTACGCTTAAAACGTACGGAACTTCTACATCTTCTGGTTCAGTAAACAATTCTGAAGAACATAAACTGCATCTACACACACCATACAGTGGTAACACTGCACTTTATTGTTAGACGAATTTCCAAACTATCAGTTTCAAGGAACATTTGCTTGAATGTGGCCTGTTCTGTGTATACAAACACAAACACACACACACACACACACGAAACCATTTTCAAATCTCCCTCCTCAAAAGAATGACTACCACAAAATATGCGGTAAGTGATAACGTCAGAAGGGCTGTGACCTCATGTGACCCAGCTGTAAGCCGTCGCTAATCGATGCTGTCACCATGACAACGTTGCAGTCACAGCATTCTCATTCACGATACTAATATGCTGTGAAGCGTCTGTGTTGGTGCCTCATGGTGTGTACGGGTGATAGGTTTCCCAAATACGTATTCTGAAAGAAGTACACTTCAGTAAATAGACATCTACAATGTATTTAATAAGCCTTACATACAGATACTAACATTAAGCCCAAGTGGCTGACATTCTTGCTTTGTATGCGAGAGGGCCCGAGTTCAAGTTCTCGTGATATTCGTCCAGATGAATGACTGGATAGAATATTAAACGACGCCACGGTCGTTCCCCTTCCCATTTTATGAGTTATTCACTAATCTCTTTGTCACTAGACCAGCCAAACGAGCTTCGGGAACCGTTCTTTAGGGAGCAACTTAGACATAAGCCATATTTTCATTCATCATGTAAAACGTACAGTAGCAACACTGCTCGCTGCCTCCGAGAACGTAGCCAGCGCCTGCTGTTAGCGACTCATGAAACCACTGATTGCTAGAAAATCCCCTTCTCCAGGAATGAAATAAAATACGCTTTACCTGGGGGACTTCTTAATTATATTCATTCCAACACAACAGGTTCGTTCCTGTTAGTTATGCGTGTCCTGTGTTTAGACAGTCATTTAAAGCGCACTTCACGGTCAGCCTCACGTGCACAACTATGTGAATGTTATTTTTTACATGCAATTTGGCTCTCCGATGCTTCATACGAGGGGGTGCTGATAAGTCCTTAGCCCGATCTATTTCCCGATGTCGTAGGACGGAATCGATAGTGTCGTTGGAAAGAGGGGTCTGTTCATTTGCCGAATTGCAAATCGTTTCTTGTTAAAGAGGTTGAAAGGAAGTATGTCAGGCGACGCGCGCGATTTCAACAACATCGAGACGCGAGGTGCCATCAATTTTTTTTTTGTGCAAGGCAAGGCGCCGAAGCAAATTCACACCATTCTGACAGAAACGTTACGGGAATATGCACCATCGTATGCCACCGTCAAAAACTTGGTGGCCCAGTTGAAACGTGGTGATTTTTCCACCTGTGATGCGCCTCGTCCTGGACGATCCAAAACAGTGACCAGCCCAGAGATTATTGATCAAATTCACAAGCTAATCTTGGAAGAAGGCCGGATTTCGGCTAAATCAATAGCTGAGCAACTGGGCATCTCACGTGAGCGGGTTGGGTCCATCATTCATGAAGATTTGAACATGCGGAAGCTCTTCGCGAAGTGGGTCCCGAAATTCCTGAACGCGGATCAAAAACGTCAACGGTGCCAGTCGTCTGAGCAACTTTTGGAATCTTTTCGGCGCGATCCAAATGATTTCCTGTCGCGATTGGTGACCATGGACGAAACCTGGTTATATCACTGTGACCCAGAGACAAAGCAACAATCAATGGAGTGGCGCCATAGCGGCTCAACCCGCCCCACAAAATTCTGAGTGCAAAAACCCGCTGGAAAAATTCTCGCCTCGATTTTTTGGGATCAAGAAGACATCCTCCTCATTCATTATCTTCCAAAGGGCCAAACTATCAACGCGGAGTATTACCCATCTCTGCTGGTGCAATTGAAGGACATTTGTAGGAAAAACACCGCGGAAAGGTGACCAAGGGGGTCTTGTTCTTGCACGACAATGCCCTGGCTCACCGGGTACTTGCAACCCAGAAGAAACTGGCCTACCTGGGCTTCCAGTGTCTTGATCGCCCACCTTATTCTCCGGATCTGGCCCCGTCGGACTACCACCTCTTCCCTGGACTGAAAAAACAATTGAAAGGTAGCCATTTTTCGTCCGACGCGGAGGTCATTGCTGCCGCGGAGACCTGGTTCGACGGATAACCTTCTGAATTTTTTTAGTGGCTTTCGAAAGTTAGAGCAATGCGCTAAGAAGTTTACTGAGCTTCGTGGGGAGTATGTTGAATAAATCGCGAGTTTGGTCGCTGTAGCTTGTCTCCTTCCTGGTTGGGCTAAGGACTTATCACCACCCCCTCGTATTTATCCTTATTATCTAACACCAACCCTATATAATCTAGATAGGCAGTGTCGCTTAAAAAACCGCCGATTGAGACGGTGCAAAACAGCATAACGGGTACCAAAAAAAAAAAGCATTCCTACTGCTTACCTCCAACGCCCCGTAGTTAATTTGGGTTCCATTAGGTTTTATGTTAAAAAATTCTGCGTAATGCCTTAAATATGTGTACTTGACAAAGATCAAAACACTGGACACAAGACAGACCCGTCCTCGTGTCAGATAGTATCACCCAAGGCGCGTAAGATTGCAATGGTCAGACTCGCTCGTGAATGCACCCTGAACATAAGCCCCCACGGGGCCTCAACGTCCTTACGGACCGACTGTCGGTTGTAGATTTGGACTTAGTGTTTAAAGTTCAAACTGTGATGCGAACCTTCTTTGCGAATCGGAATGTATCCAGACTGCCTCTGAAAATAAAATACAAGACCAAATTGTCTTGTGAGAAAGGGCGCGGCCGACGCTGGACGAAGTCAGCCCAACCCACTGCATGCGGCTATTGATCTCAGGTCCCCTCAAGAGGACTCCATCCCCACTTCCATCGCCACCACAACCCAATCACAAAACAGCTGTTAACACAATGAAGGGGCGAGCCATCGCCAAGAATACATCCATTGTTGTCATGACTACAATCTACAGCCGGCCTCTCTCACCTCCTCGGTCCCCTGAACAGTGAACGCTGGAAATGTCCTTTCATACCACAACGCCAACACCCACTCTATCTATGAAACGAGATCGCGTTTAAATTCAGGGATCAGTACCCACCCCAGCAAGCCGAAACGTACAAAACCCTCTTCATAACCTCTCACTAAAGCACTTCATTACGGTCCCTGCAGATATAGAATCCTCGCGATGTCTTGCCACAAATAATGCAGTAGTAACACAATACGTGCTGTACAGTACATCCACAGTGAAAGTCAACATTTGCTCTGCAGCAGGTCTGAATCGGAAACTGTCGTGTGTTTTACCTGGGACCTGATGATGCGACTGCCGTAGTGTTCGTCACTCCGAAGGAAGTAGTGCCTCTGAACAGAGGCTAGGAAGAGCACGATACGACCAGAAGAAAGAAAGGCAACAGAGTGACTACAGTACACCCAATGGGCAAACAATTACATCAACTGCAGATTCACAGGCACCCCTTCAAGCTAATAATGTGAGCGTACTGAGATGTTACTCAACTTCATGGTGTACACATATAGTGTGCAGGTACGATGAATGACAGCTCCCCAACACACACTAGTTTGTGAAATACGTGGGGATTTCTATAGTGGTCTTATACCTCTATTCAAGAACTTCGTTTTTAATTTACCATTTTAATCAGTCTTTAAAATACTTTTAAAAGCATACAATGTAAACCTGAAATCTCAAGTAAATATAGTATTGTGTATCTTTCTATGCATTACATAGACCCACGTAAAGATTACTATAGATATATATGGTCAAAATATGTAGGAAGCAAAGTATATTTATAACAAACATCACTGAGGTTACGACGGCAGTCCATCATATTTATTACGTTTACTTGTAAACTGAATAGAACTATGTAGCTTAAAGGGGAACGCGGTGTCGCAGTTGGTTGAGGCACCGCGGTACAAGCCGGAAGGTCGCGTGTTCGATTCCCGATGGTGTCATTGGAATTTTTCGTTCACATAATCCTTCCGGCCGCACTATGGCTCTGGGGTCGACGCAGTCTCTAACAGAAATGAGTACCAGGAATATTTCCTGGGGGTAAAGGCGGCCGGTGAGTATGGCTGACAACCTTACCACCTTCATGTGCCAATTGTGTTGAAATCTGGGAGCCTGAACCTCCTGGAACCCTCAGGGCCTATCCAGGCCTGTAATGGGATTGTTTTTATGTAGCTTAAAAGTACTGTGTGCATACATTCAGATCTGCCAAGATGGTATGTTGCCGTTCATGCTGTGAAAATACGGGTGGTTTTCTTTGCAAATCAGACATTTTACACTTTTCCTCACTGTATTGCCCCACCCTTCAAGCCCCTAGAATCACGGTTCTGCCATTATTATAACGAGGCCGAAGCCTAACTGAATATGCATGGTCGTATTTAATGAGATAAGGACTCAGACTCTGTCACCTGATATTCTTAATACGACTTAAAACCCGGTCATTTTATGTTCCCTCCTAGACAGAAAATAAAGGTTCTATGACCCAGCAACGTATACTTACATATTTATGGCTTGCTGTGCAGAACCTAGCTCCTATACACACGAATGGCAGTGTACATGCAAGATGTGGTATCGTGTTGTAGTGCTGCATATCACCGTGTATTTTACTGCACACTCAATAATAATCAAACCAACAAACAGTTGGCTGGGGAGTACCCACACAATCTACATCGTACAAGCTTTAGCTCCTTTCCTGACAATTATCAAGGAGTGTCAGTAAAGAAATTAAATCAGAAGAAGAAGAAGAAGAAGAAGAAAAAAATACGTGCATTTGTACGTAAAACCGCATGACTACAATCCAAAAAAAAATTTTAATTTTTAAAACATTTAAGCACATGCCATTGTAATTTTTATTCTCACTCTTACTTCTGTTTTTAGCCTTTCATTCTACACGTCTTACTTCCTGTTTTAATTTTACTGGTTTATTGATACTCCTTGATAATAGCCTGAAGGGAAGATGAAACGTGTAGGAAGTAGAATGTAGGGGTACTCCCCAGTATGGTGTACTGGTTGGTTTGACCAACACAGGAACTATGGTCGTCTGCATACACAGACTGAGGAAAACCAAGACAAACTTCAGTCGGTACAGTTTCCCGACCAAATTCAAACCGGTGACCTGCCGAATACGCCGGTCCCAGTGGCCGCGCGGTTTAAGGCGTAGGTCTGCGGCCGCTCGCCTGCTGAGATCGTGGGTTCGAATCCCACCGGGGACATGGATGTTTGTCTGTTGTGAGTGTTGTGTGTTGTCAGGTAGAGGTCTCTGCGACGAGCTGATCACTCGTCCAGAGGAGTCCTACCGACTGTGGTGCGTCGTTATGTGTGATCTAGAAACCTCAAGAATGGAGAGGCCCAAGACCTGCCGAATACAAGTCCGAAGCATTATCGCGTCAGACAACTTTCTGGGGTACACCATCAGTGCTGTAGATTATGCATAACCTTTTGAAAGGGTTACTAACCTAGCAAATAATGAACTGCCAGCGATTTGGGAGAGTGGCGGAATCTGGACGTGACTTAATTTGACGTGCTACCCGGAATATGCCTGGGAGACAGTAAAGGAAACCCACAAAATTCTCATTCATAATAGCCGACTTCTGGTTCAAAATTTGAAACCAGAACATTCTGAACATGAAACTATCCACTCGACCTCCATTTTATATTACTATGAACAGAGTAAAATTCCCTGTTAAATTAAAATCCAAGTTTTCAATAGCGCATTTTCAAACTCTCTCCACGCCTTCAAAAATACTGGAATGTGTACTTGCTTAGAAAAAACACATGCTTTACATTTCACAGGTCAGAATCTGTTCAATGCCAGGTTCTTGCGGTACATAGATTCTTAACACATTTACTGGGCCTCGTCTCCTGTTTCCATGCCTGTTCAGAAAGCTCTCGGACTGCGCGCGCAACCTCCCTTCTAAAATCACATGACGGCCGCGTGATCATGCCCTTTACTATAAGGTCTGGTTCCACTGCTGTTTTCCATTCAATACTACCGCATTCTGTTGTTGAGTGAAAACAACTATTTCACTCAAAGACAGTGTGCATCGCCGATTTCTTCGAAATTTTGTCGACGGAACAGAGAATTTGTGTGAAAATTTTGCTACAAAACGGGGAAACCTGCAACGCAAAGTTAGGATTTGTTAAAAGTGGCATTTGGCGATGATGTATTAAGCCGTTAAACGCTATGTGGGCGGCATAAACTTTGTAAGAAGGGTCGAGAATTGCTGGAAGGCACATTTTTATTCCGGCCGCTCATGGATGTCGCTATATGATGACAAATGGACACACTCAATACCTCGGTGCATTTACATCGACTGTTACAGAGTATGAAATATTTCGGAAGATGAAGGAATATCCGTAGGATCGTGTTTCAAAATTTGGAATAAAAATGCGGACATGTGGCCTGTCTCCACAAAATTCATTCTACTATATCTCGAGGCTGCACAATTCCGAAATCAGGGTGTCATACTTGAGAATGAGTTCATACACCACAGTCCTAATCACTAAGATCGCCATGGTAGCTACGTAAGTATACGTAAACATTACTGAAAATTGGTGCCCCTAAATACCTCACAAAGAACCGCATTTCATACAAGTGCTTGTCATCAGCATCCTTATTCTTTGAACCGTCCCACTTGAATATGGAAGTAGGGTTAGCAAATATAAGCACTGCTCTTCATATGCCTGCTTACTGTCTTGCTTTTATAAAACCCTACTTGAAAATCAGTCAAATGTGCGACATTCTGTCACTGCACAACGCACGTAAGACCGGCAGCCTGTCGAAATGGAATGACACAGAGTCTGTCAACGTCAGTTTCATGGCCCCCTTACATCTCAGCAACATGATAGACTTCTAAGATTACTTAGTCACATTCACGAACAGATGCATACAGTAGCATTACAGACTCTCCTTAAGTTTTAAACAGCTCCTACATATTTCCGCGCCAAGACGCCATCTTAAGGGAATCTCAAATGCAAAGGCCTACAAGCGCCCATACATAATAATGGGAAGTAAAATGACCAGTATTAAGTTCTTTAGAAAATTAAAATTTTACAATATATAAAATGATAAGTATATAATTGAGGTGTTTTTGGCATTACACTTATCGTATGTCTGACCAGTTCTAGGCCAGATTTCAATGTCTGTTTACACTATGTGCAGTGCGGCACACAAACATCAGAGTTCATCCTGTGCGATCCAATAGGATCTAGTCCCAGTGGCGCATGTCGGTGTGTGTCGTGCCAGAAGGTGCTCTATTTGAGACCCCCTAAGGATGGCGCCTTGGCGCCGAAATATGTAGGAGCGTTCAAGATTTAAGTACAGTTTGTAATCCTATTATGTGTATCTGTTGGTAAATGTGATTGATTGAAAGAATGATGGATGGGGTGAATAATATCAAATTCTATGACCACTGTCTTATCGATACGATCCGCTACATGATCACTATTTATCGACACGATCAACATACACAATCATTCGCTTACCACGTAACAAACCTCCTTCATATTTACCGAAATACTGAACTCGTTACAGAAACAAATAAAGCAAGGCATCTGATTAAGATGTTACTTTAGAAACTTAAACTCTGTGCGCAGTTCGACTTTATTAATTTTTCCATTCAGTAGAAATATCTAAGAGCAACAAATATTGCATAACTTTATCACTACAACAGAGAAACAGTAATGTCCTAAAAGGACATAAATAGTCCCTCACTATGACCCTCTGATGTCGAAATATGTCGAAGAGAAGTAGGTAATGATATTGCATGAAGCAGCAAACAATAAAGCGACTGTGTACAGACGGTTATTAATCACCAACTTATACTTTTTTCTACTTGTATCGAGGCTAGAGAGTTGCTCTGGCAATGGCTAAAGTTACCAGTTCCCATTAAAAAACCTATTCCTCACAAAACATCCGTCAGTTCAAGTCTCTTGTCCCACAGTTCAGTGCTAAAGTTCAACCTATAACAGACCACGAAGGGCCAAAGCGGGAGTAGAGGTACAGAACTACTCTTTCTTTACCCTCGGAGCTAGCTTGGGGGGGGGGGTGGTCAACGCCACGCTCCGGCCGCTTTACACCCGGGAAAACCCCGTACCCATTGTACTGGAGGCTGGGTAGGACCCAGAACCGGTCTGGAAGGGTGCGGAAAATCTCGCCTCCCCGGGATTAGATCCCCGAACCGTCCAGCCCGTAGCAAGTCGCTATACCGACCACGCTATCCCAGGCCACCTTATCCCACAGTACCTACAACAATATGACTTGTGTATTTTAAAGTAAGGACTTCCATTCATACACGACGAAGCGTCCGTTTAGAGCTGTAATCCAGTCGTGGCTACTAGAGGCAGACATGCACTTTCATAAATTCGTGTGGTGATTTTTGAGTTACGACATCGTGCAGTCTGGTAATTAGGTACCGAACTACCAGTTTGTTTGCATTGCCTCACAATTAGGTAGACCAAGCTACAGATCTTACTGTCGTGGAACATCAAATGTTCAACTTCACATGAATTAATTCTACCATCTGTCTAGCAGAGAGCAATACCACGTAGCATCACAAATTTCATTCTACTGCCTGAATTTGATTAATTATGTTTTTGGTTAAAGCCCGATTTTCATAACATCAATTTAGATGCAACATTCCCATTAAATTAAATAATTTTTGGTACTCTGTATTAATTCTTAATACCATCGCAATTTCGAATTTTCCTATCCAAAATCCTTAAATTATACTTCCGTTATATGAATTTAGCAACTCATTCGCTTCCACCATACCTGTGTCTAAGCGTTATATATATATATATATATATATATATGTGTGTGTGTGTGTGTGTGTGTACACGTAGCATTCATCTTGATTCTTAGCAATCTAATCCCTTCATAAACTAATACATAAGAGGACGAGTGTACAAATTTTTCTAACTGATTTTTGAAGAATGAACGCAGTCCAATTCATCATCAAGGTGGCCGAAACTCCACTAATGCATTAATGGCCGAACTGCGTGGAATGCAATGCAAGATGTATTAGGCATCCATTGGTTTCTCTTCATCTTTGCCTCTTCAGTGAAACCTCGGGCTATAGAATACAAGTGAAAGTGAAATTAATCACCGCACTGTGACGCAGGTACATTTCGCAGAACATAGGGAGCCAGAGAAATCCTGTATGTCTAATTCACAATCGAATTTTCCTTGTTAAAGTCGGCACCGAAATATCTGTAATCCATTAAAACACTTTATTATCCAAATTACAATAAAATTACAGTAATGTTTTTTTGTGTCCGTTGATATGGACGTAGTCTTTGTTATGCTTGCCCGTGGTGCGTGTGTGTACACACACGCACCACGGGCAAATATGCTGCCATAACACCGACTACGTCCATATCAACGGACTAGATAGAACAATTACTGTAATTTTAGCCAAGTACTGTATAGAGCTCCCTGACGATGGATCCCTTGTGATCGGAAACATGTTTGAGCAATTTTAAATATTTTATAATAATTCTAATTGTATCTACGAATTACATATTTATGCATCTGTTGGATAATAAAGTGTTTTAATCGTCATTAATGCACGGTACAAACATGAATATCTGTAATCCAGTTACCTATTTTCAAATCATGTGTAACTGATAACCCATTTTAAAATCCTAATTCCAAAAGAATTCCATTTATTGCCTCTATCTTGGGCGAGAAGTGTACAGTAAAATGGAATCAGTGATTTGAACTCATTTCTTTGTTGCAGACTTCTTCATTAAATCAGCCTAAGTTGCCTACCAAAATCATTCCCTATTTCAGAAAATTCATGAAATCTTTACCCAGTGCGTTTGAAGCGTAAGTTGCAGCTGACTTTTAAAATTTCGTTTCAAACGCTCATAAAATACAATTACCGACAAACGATTAAAGCTGAATCGGGAAATAGGGGCAATTCATCCTGAGGATCGTATGAAACATATAAATGAAGACAAGGGGCAAAGATCGGGAATGTTACGGCAGATGACACGTACGGTTAACACTGCATTTTAAAGCGTCAGAGAAACGCATGCTCGACAGACTGCATATGTTTGTGTGAAAGGATTTGGATTAAATTTGGTACTGATATACACTTTATAAGAAAAATCTTATTTTCTTTCGCATCAGTCATTGTAGCTATATATTATTGTTACTTTACACAAAACTGAAACCGAGTTCCAATTTCGTCACAAAGAAACAAAGACAGGTGCTGAGTGCAAATATTTCAACATACTACACATTTCTACGTTTATGAAAACTAATTTAAATAAACATCGCGCTGTTTACAACTTACGGTACATAGGTCCATAATTAATAAGTTTCAGTAGAGATCAATGTGTTCGGAGCAGAATTCAAGGCGTAATTTCCTTTTACTTATAGCACTTTTAGTTCTGCACGTCTATCAGGACAATGGTTGTGGTTTTACTTCATTGTTCAGAAAAACTCATTAACTAGGTGCTGATTCTCTAACCCTGAAACTTGTGTCGGATATAACCTCAAAATTGTGCGTCGTCGCCATGTTTGTAACTGTAGATTTACGTACAAAATCTCAAGCATATTGTACCGATTTACAATGCAGGTAGCTTGGTATGAAAATCTGTACCAAACTTGGCATGCCTAGTTCCACTAGATCATTAGTCACAACCAACAATCTGAAAGCTAATAAAATTTCAGTCTCGTTCTCATCGCACAACATAAAAAAATTATCTTAACAATAGTTAATATTTTTCGACGATCTGATACCACACATCTTTTCGCTACTCTACAGCAAGTGTCGCTTCCATACCAGAAATGTGCGCACCCCATGACAGGTAGGTCGGTTGGTTGGTTGGTTAGTACGTAGGTAGGCAGACAGAGAGACAAACTTTCGGACTGATGGATGGACACGAAGACAGACAGACACAGAAATATGAGATAAGTTCCCGATCTTTCTATTTGAAATTCCTGGAAACTTACACGCTTACCGCCACTGTTTCCGGAAGTATATTTTCATCATTGACACGTCGTTAAACAACGTGTAAGGCAGTCAACTGTGACCAGTCTATAAAGCCGAAACTTGTCGATTCAAAGGCAAGGCCATGATTACAGACATAAGCAAAAGAGACAAGTGTGGTTTCAGCTAGTAGTATAGTAAATAACCCCATTAGACACTTGGAAAACAGCGCCCGCCCGCCATAGTTCAAACGCGCTCTCCCTGGCTTTAGTAACCGGTATTCCGGGGATTAGCCACAACCGCACAGCTCGTAGTACAAAAGACTCGGGGCTCGTTTACTTGCGTATGTTACGAATAGAATGGGATGTCGTGCATACATAGGGGCGAAACGAGAGAAAGAGATAGACTGATTTTGGGGTGAGGAGTGAGAGGGACAGAAGCTTAAAATCATTCTGTACACGTTGGTAATAAGATTTGGTGTTCTGTAGTCCCTCACCAGATTCAAAAACTTCTCAGCGTTGCCGGAGAGGTACCGCGCGTAGCCTCCGGACGGTTCTTAGTCGTTTGGAGCTATGCTGCTCTATATATTTTAGTTCAAGGAACATTTAAAAAGCTACAAAAAGTAAAATTAAATACCAGCATTTGTTTCATCTTTTATGTACGTTACATGTAGAAAATCAACGGCTAACTTCAAACTGATCGACAACCTGATCCTTTCGCCTGTCACATCGATTCCGTCAATGGCAAGCTCTGCTAACTGACTTGACTACAGAATCAGAGAGCTTCTAGCCTGAAGCAGCGATTGATTGTCTGCCTTCTATCGGTGACGGAATGATTAGTGTCGCATGGCACCACACAAATTTTAAATCGTACATACAAATTTAGGACTGCCAATAAAACTCTTCCACCATTACGCATTTTCGTCTCCCGGAACCCCTGTCACCCCTTTGCGGAACACAGTTTGACAGACACTGGCTTAGAAGACTCAGTGGTTAGCTTATCATATTTTAACAGGGATTCTGGCTCACGTTTCCCTGAAATTTACGGAAAAATTACTGATTCAACGGTATGTTATAGGCAACACGATCGACAGCTTCAAAATATTGAGTGTTTATTAATGTTCAGAATATATGTTACACCTACTTCCAAATTTTTTATCTAATTGGCTCCTGTTTGACATCCTAAGATTAAAATAAAAGAATACTTGTGTCGGTGCGTACTGCGGCTCTCGACCTAATGAAATAAATTTTACACCACTATAGTTAAGGTAAAGCAATCCCATTACAGGCCTGAACAGGCCCTGAGGTTCCCAGGAGTTTGAGGCTCCCAGATTTCAAGACAATTGGCACATGAAGGTGGTAAGGTTGTCAGCCCTACGCACCGGCCACATTTACCCCCAGGAAATATTTCTGCTAAAGGCTAAGTCAACCCCAGGGCCATAGTGCGACCGGAAGGATTATGTCAATGAAAAATTCCAATCGAATCCGCGACATCCCGGCTTGTAGCACAGGACCTCAACCAACTGCGCCACACCACTATAGTAGGCTTAACTTAAACCTGAAGCACTGATGTCTATTATAGCTTCACCATGTTTCGAGCTAAAAGATCACTTGGCAAAATATTTAATATCTCAAAGACGAACGGGCCCACAGAGGTATCATAATACAGTTACAAAAATAACGAGACAATTCCACATCAGGCAAAATCTAGGTAACTATGTTAAAACGTATATTGAAAGTCGTGGTACAGAAATGCCGCTGTTGGACTGCGGTAACTGTGCGTATCGTATTATGTATCTTCCGTGCAATGAACATAGAAGGGTGAATTTATTTCCAACTTACTGCACTACCACCTGTATATGCAAATTGTATTACATCCCATGTTTCACGTGTCAAAACCCGTAATTCGTTAACATACCGTAGATTCAAAGGTTTTACGATAAACATTACAGGCTAACAATTTATACCCGGTAAAACCTGAATAAAGTTTTAAATTATTTCCCACCATTTGGAACGGGACAAAGAATTACAATTCAATGTTTTAGCGTGCGGTGATCATGCATATTTTGTTACCTGTCCTGTATCACTCCTTCAGACAATGAACTTCGTATTATCCCGTCGATTCCTATTGACTGAAGGGTAATATATATGACACGTTGGAGGTAAAAGTATTATAAGGGTATAAAATTATTCAAATTGCAACTACTGCACGGTTTCAAAATACAGTAACCTACTACAAAATATATTGAAGATGTTATGTTTCTGATAATATCTGGTCTAAAAGAGTGGAAGTAACGGTGGGCAGAAGCAAATTGCATGTGAGGAGATTCATACTTTTTATTCTGCACCAAAATTTTGGGGTAATCTAAAGGAAAAATGTGAGAATAATATTAAAATGTACCGTCAATAAACAGGACGGGATGCGTGGACTATAATATGTGGCTCATGGTAGCAATAAGTGAAGGACTTTTGTGAAAAAGGTAACGGACCTGCGCACCCCATAAAAGGCGGTATTCTTCCTGAGTAGCTGAGAAACTGGTAGCTTCTCAAGAATGACACAACTCCATGGAGTTAGTTCGTTTGTTCTAAATGAAAAGCATGTGTCTTTTTCTCAAGTTTCTCAACACAGTGTCAAACTGTTCGCGCTGAGAAACGACTGCATTGACGACGGCAAAGAACTTCGTGACAGTATTCGGTCTCTGTTGCTAATATTGGTGACTTATCAGTCGTCACTGTTAAGTTCAGAACGCTAGGGTTTCAAAATTATTTTCAAAGCAAGTTTCGGTGAGAGTGCCGCAAACCAAATTTGACCAAAAACAGTATGCGATAGGGCTGGACCAACTTGCGGCTCGCAGGCCGCGAGCGGCATTCGTCCTCAGTAACCTGAAATTTTTTGTAATACAGTTTAACAGACATAATATAACAGATCTACAGGACATATTACGGAGATTTTATTAGCAGAAAATAAGTTCACAGGCCGTAACTCATCACCATTAAAACAGCACACAGGTAACTAACATTTTTGTGTGTTTTATCGAGGTCAGTAAGACCTACTATTTTGTCATTTAACCATAAGTTTAGCGTTAAGTGTCTGCAAATAACGGCGTTCTAGTGAAATCAACGACCCCTCCCCCCTCCCCCCCCCAAATTTCGACACACATGTGTGTAAACAAGTGCGCCCCTAAGGCAAGTCCTTAACGAATTAAGTGGCCCTCCTGTGGGTTTCGGTTGGCCAGCCCCGGTATGCGAGTTCAGGTTGTTCGAAACACGTAGACCTATTGAGTCTAATTCCTCGACCATTTAAAGGTGCTAATGTCAAAATACAGTGCCATTTTACTACAATTCTGGTTTCGAGAGGTGAAAGAAGTGCGTAGAGAATACTCGAGAGAGTAGGACAATCTTGCGATCACATTCGCTGTCTTGGTGATGCAAATGACTGCCGTGCGTGTCTCAAGTAGCACGCCAAAAAATCTGACGGACACACAAAGTTTTGTTTAAAACAAATATAGTGTTTAATAATAATAATAATAATAATAATAATAATAATAACAAACTTGTGGGTATGCAAACATTTTTTCTGTCTGGAAGTGTGGCAAGAGTCATAAAAAAACTGTAATCAACATCTGTTCTATACTTACTACGTATTTACTTACTTACTTACTCACTCACTCCATAGGGCAGAGTCCTTCTTGAGAAGCTAATCGGTTTTCAACTAGTCAAGAAATTCCTCGCATTTTATGAAACCGAAGGTTCACTACCGCATTCACAGGCCTCTGTTCTATACTTCAACAATTAAGTACACGTGCTTAGATCCGTACAGGTGCACAAAATAGCTTCAGCCATGTATAAGATCCATATTACTGCCACATCTGTCTACGCATCCGACTTGCACTTTGTTTAACTATTCTGAAATGAATGGGCTTCACATTATCTTTGTCTGTTTACCATTAAGGCAGAATAAATATAAGTAATATTCTATTTAAAAGGCTTCCGCCTGCACTGAAATCGATTAATTTTTACCATTCCGCCTTTTACTATGTTCATGACTAACAAGACAGGCAATGTACGTATAGAGTAATATTTAGGCGCGTTGGCGTAACCATTATTGCGGTAGAAATGCAACATTGCTTGCTGTGTGTCTTGTTGAGCTACAAGTCTCCGTAAACCATACAAACATATCGAGCGCTGCACAACAATGCTTTTATGGTAAATTTATGTCGCCGGCAACAATAACACGTACGTACGTCTTTGTGTAAAGTGCCCGATTCTGCACTGAAACAATAGAATTTTCTATCTTTATCGTAGCACCGTGCATTTCGTAGAATAATTTAATCAGCACACCAACTAATGCACATACATATTTTTTTTTACATTAAAACATTTAAAATCGCTCCAACATGTTTCGATTCTAAGATCATCTTCAGGGAGCTACACTGTTCCTTGCTGAAGTCACATTTTTAAAAACACTCACTGCTTACATTAATTTAAATTAGTCAGTGAGTGTTTTTAAAAATGTGACTTTAGCAAGGAACAGTTTAGCTCCCTGAAGATGATCTTAGGATCG